>Ga0208299_1000658_pt1 | contig 30430 bp, 23 predicted proteins | sample 15_taG_FD_184089 | JGI IMG/M metagenome (GOLD analysis project Ga0208299, IMG submission 184089) | Marine viral communities from the Subarctic Pacific Ocean - 15_ETSP_OMZ_AT15312 metaG (SPAdes) (version 2) | ecosystem: Environmental > Aquatic > Marine > Oceanic | place: Pacific Ocean | collected...
GATGTTACGCAACGCTTGCGCTACGATATACGTTTTGCCTGTGCCTGTGCCGCCTTGTAGCAATGCGCCTTGGTTGGTGCGTAGCTTGTCGGCTAGCTGCTCGCTTGCGCTAGTTTGGAAAGCAAAATCCTTTAGCGTAACGACGGTGCTATCTTCTGTCGGTAGTTTCATGGTGCTTGTTATGTTATGTTAGCCCTAGCATCTTACGGATCTCATCCGCTTTCATGCTAGAGAAAAATTTCGTTATCAGTTCTTCCTTCACGCCTTGCTCGCGTAGCGTAGCCTTGAGATCTTCGATAGCCTTCTGCTCTGCCGCTACCTTCGCAGCTACTAGCGCATCCGCCTCCGCACACTCACGATCTCGCTTCGCCGCACGTTCTTTCGCTAGGTTACCCACTAGCTTCCATTCGCTACGCTTCCACAGCCTGTATAGCCCAGCGCCTACGCCACGTACTTCGCCTAGTGTTGGCCCTGCCCAGCCTACGGTATCCGAGTCGTTCTCAACTACCATATGTTCCTTACCATAGTCGCTATTCTCAATAGCGCACTTTGTTTCCTCGTCTATGATAATGTATGTCTCCGAGCCTATCACAAGGCTAGCGAAGAGTTCTTCTGTTAGCGTAATCATACTGTAGCCTCCACTTCTGGCTCGAGAAACCAGCCTTGTGTTTCTAGCGTATTGTCACGGCATGGCATACATTGTGACCATACGCCACGATCATCGTACACTTTGTACGCACGGATTTTTTCAGTCTCACCGCAAGTGGGGCAAGTTTCAATCGGTCGGCTAACGTAGCCAGATATAAATCTTTTGCTCATGATCCTATGATAAGCGTTACGATGATGAGTAACCAAGCCACGAGCGAGACAATTGCTCCTACGGTAGCTTGCCGATGTAGTTCTTTCAGTTCCTTGTTCATGCTAGTTGTTTTCCTACGGTCGCCTCAGACTACGCTAGCCTGACCCGACGACCTGCACGTAGACTATCAGCTTTCGGCTAGCTTGTCAAGAACTTTCGGCTAGCGTAGGTTGATTGTTTGTAGCGTGGAGAGGGTTGTTTGTGGTGTAGTCGATAACAGTTGACAGCATCTACGTATCCTAACATCGGGTGTTTGTGCGTGTGAGGGGGTATATGTGGTAGATGTAGTTTTCTAGCCAAGGTGTATAAATATATACACATATATATCATTACATACATAAACACTAGCGTTTTAACACATCACTACCCTTTTGGTTCTTTCTATACACTTCCGCCCTCCTCCTCGCATACACCCTCTTGCACAACGTAGGATGACAGAATACGTAGATGCCGTCAACTGTCAACGATCTTAACTACCTTACACGCTTAACTACTACGCACGGAGCTAGCATCGGTGCTGTGGAGATCGGCTAGGCTAGATGATAAGAAAAAGTATTTTCAATAATTATCAAAAAAGGTGTTGACAGCATCGCATGATCTGGTAGCCTGTTTGCGCCTTCGGGCATATTATGAAAACCGAAAAAGACAAACCAAAAACGGCCGCGCAAGTTGATGCGGAGATAGCAGACACGGTGGCGAGTATATGCAATGCCGCTGAGTTTACAACAACCACGCCCAAGGCGGGCGCAAAGGCGATTGACTATCTGATGATTCCATCAGACGCAATTGAGTTAGTCGGCACACTCGCTGCGCTACGAGGCAAGGCAGACGACTATACCGGGCGTATAGTCAAGGCTTACGCTACGCTAGCCAAGACCGCGCAGACAACACAAGACAAGAGCGAGACTAGCCGCAAGGACACACTCAGCAAGGATGCAAAGCGCAAGGCATTCGACGCATGGGTTGCCAAGCTGTTCACCGTACAGGAGAGCGAGGCTAGCAAAAACAAGCAAGGCATGGCAGATATTAAATCGCTTTGGGCTGAGCTAGGCAAGGCGCAAGCCGCAAGCGATACCGAGCGCGTGGCAGAGTTGAACGCGCAGATCAGCGCAGTCATGACACGCTAGCACTATGCCCATGCTCACACACAACGAAGTAGATAACGCAACCGGCGAAGTCTTGGTAGCAGTAGCAACCGGCAAAGTCACAATGACTGTCAAGAGTTTAGCAGACTCGCTTATTCGCTACCAAGACCACACACGGTTTGCTGATAATGCCGCAAGCAATGTCGTGTGTTATCTTGCTCAACATAAGACTGACTGTAAACCTAAAGCTAAAGCCTAACGCATCTCGAACCCTATCAGGCCCACGCCTTGCCAGCGTGGGCTTTTTTCTACGCTAGCAACAAAAAGTTTTCTCGCTGCGCTCGCGATGGAGTGTCGGGGTATGACCCCGAACGCAAAGCACTATAGAACTATAACCAGCTCTGAAATTATGACCTGTAAATGTTTTTAGGTATCTTCTAAAATTACACAGATCTAGAAGACACAAAGGTTGGCACGATTCCTGCTATATAGTAAGATGCTATGAAGGCAGATGATAGACAAGGCGCATTCTCAAAAGAAACCCTCGACATTTGCGACGCTACGCCCCTCATGCGGCTCTGGCGCAAACGGCAAACGTAATGCCTCCAGTTAACCCACAGTTAACCGAGGAACCGCTTGGCGGCATCCCGCAAGGCGTATCAACATACGAAGAGCCGACACCTGCTGACCTTGGTCATTGGTACGGCAGCCCCTATGTACAACCAGAAGCAGTCGCAGACGATCCCTACTTCGATCCTACAGTAAACCCCGGTTCAGCGTACCTAGCTGATCCATCAGAGAATCGCTGGGCAGACAGCGGCGAGTGGGGCTACGGCAGACTGCGGCATCAATTTACAACACCTCCCGGCACACCTATACCTTTTGTAAAAGGGCCAAGTGTACCGTGGCAATCAATGGGCCAACCTGCACCATCTGACCAGTGGATTTCTGGCGCACCGCTAGCGAAAGCAGATGATCCTAATTGGGACAGATGGCGACCACCTTCTGAGCGAGACGTTCTCTTAGAAGAGATGCCAGATGACTATATAGATAAGGCATTTCATCCCGGTAACCCTCAATGGAAGTTCATGAACGATCCTTTCTTAGATTGGGAGAAACTCATGGACGAAGGTTCTGGCATAAACACACCGGGGATTAAAGTCGGTATGCGTGATCCCGGCAAGGGGCCATACGACATTAAAGAAGGTTCTGACCTTTATCCTCCTGTCACGACAAAAACACCTGCAGATAATCCTAGTACGCTAGAGCAATGGATGGGAATGCGTTTCACGGATGATGAGAAGAACAGCATACGTGGTGGCAAGTTTTGGGAAACGCCTAGAATTGTAGAATGGGCAAAGGATCATTTAGACAAACTAGGTGAAGCTGGTACTGCTGTTAGAAAAGGCATTATAGGAGAAACTACTGGTGACATAGAAGGTGCTAAAGGTTTAGGCGCTTTCACTAGAAACCTCGGTGAGAACATAGTAGGGCTTAGTGATGAGCTAGGTAAACTTATTGAGGTAGAGGGCGGTAGAGCTTCTATAAAAGGATTTACACCGAAGAATCCGACGCTTACAGGTTTGTTGCAGATTGCCACTATCAATAAAAAAGATGTGTATGACGAAGATGGTAATTTAGTGTGGAAACAAAGTTTAAGCGAAATTGACAAGCAAAAGTACGGTGACCTGCAACCCGGTGCGCTTATTGTGCTAGGAGCATACGCAGGTACTCCTACAGGTCAAGCTATCTTCGGTCTGCAATTAGCTAATCAGTTAAAAGACTTCGTGCAGCAAGTTTTTAACGTATCAACGTTTAAGAAGGCAGACTACAGCGGAGGTCTTTTTAGCGATGTTACAGAGTTCACAGGTTCTCTTATACGTCCTATATCAAGGCTCGTCTTAAATCAAATTCTTAAAAGAATCAAGAGTGATCTTCCTGACGATGCGAGTATGCGTACGGTGTTTCAGGAGTTGATGTCTAAGGATCAAGTAGAAGATCCACGGCAGGTGCTAGACGAACAAAGCACTTTAGCTATTACACCAGATCCACGGTTTGAAGAGGTTGGCAACATTGGCAGTATGCTGGAAGGAGAGATTAGAAAGAGTGATCCGATTCCGCCACTACCACCGCCAACTTCTGGCCCCGGTTCATATCCTCCTATAGGTTCACGCATGGCTGACGATGTTGACGTGGATTTTGCACAGCAACCAGAAACAGAAGTTGTTGACCGTGATCCAGCTACAGGCTCAAAGCCGGAACAAGCAGGTGTTCCGTTGCCAGCAGACGTAGATGTAAAACAGCTTTCTACGGAAGAAATAACTAAGCTGTTAGAAGGTGATCGTGAACCTACACCGCCTTGGGCTAAAGGTCTTCCTATTGACGACACGTATAAAGGCCCACAACAAGCGGACAGTCAAGAACCACAAGACTGGGGTGGTGGTATGTTAGGTGTTGGTAGTGAACCAAAAGAAGGTGTATGGACTATTGCAGGACAACTGCCTTCTGGCGTAGAAGACTTAGACCCTAAGAGTTTATCTACAGAAGAGCTAGTTAATGAACTAGAACAGTCAGAAATAACACAGCCACCAAACATAGGAATGCCTCCACTAACAAACTTGCCTGACCCAACACCGCGTGAGGTACCTGATTGGGGCGGCGGCGTATTACCTTCTGTTGAACCTACGGTAGAAGTAGAAAATCATTTAGGAGGATTTCCTCCGTATGACGGGCCAAAGCCTCCTGTTCCAAAAACAACTGTAGGTAGCACAGCAAAAGGTGGTGATGTAGATGAAAAAGGTAAAGGTTTAGAAAAGAGTGATGAACTTGGTGGTGAGTTAAGTTTTGATCCTAAAGATATACCAGAGAAAGAAACTGTTACGCTTAATGAGTGGGTTATTTCGGGCGAGGGTGAACCACAAAAGACAGGCGATACATACACTATAGATAGACATATACTTAGTGGAAGCGTAGATACAGATGCACAAGGTAATCAAACTGTAAAATGGGTTTATGAGCCTTTAGAAGATTCGCTTAAACGAGCAGGGATTGATCCAAAAGCATATCTAAAATCTGACGAAGATTTACCTAAAGGTCAAACAGGTTATTTAAAATCTGAAGAAGACTTACGTAATTCGTTCGAGCAGTTTAAGCCGAAGCAGTTAAGTCCTGCTGAAGTTAAAGCTAAATTTGAAGAGAGAACGATTGATGAACTAACTAACACTTTAAATGATAATCATATAACTCAGGCTGGGCCTGAATGGGTAGATGCTTTTATTAAAAAGATTCAAGGCATGGATGGTAGAGCTTTAGGTTTAGACCATAAAGACATTAGTTTTACCGAGGCCGCAGCGGCTGTTCTTGCTTTTGGTAATAAGTCTAGAAGTAAAGGTAATGAAATTAAATTTCCTAATGTGCCTTTAGGTGATCTTATCGTAGGTAACATAGACAGTTGGAATACTTTTGCTTCAGATTTACCTAACGATCTTGTAACATTTTCTGGAGATGATTTGCAGCCGGGATCTTGGCTAGAGACTCAGCAAGCATTAGCAGAAAGTGGAATTTTTGCAGACACGGGAGGTAAATATGATATAAATGTAGAATTACGCTGGAATACCGATGATTTAAATCTTGACACATCAAAAATTAAACCACCAACTCCCGGTGACTAATGAGCGCAGCTAGCGACCAAATATTCCAGTTAAAGAAGATGGGCTTTACTAACGAAGAAGTCGCAGCAGACTTGCGTTATGATAAAGAAGTCGTTGATCTCGTAGCTCCAGACAGCCCAACAGCGCGGCAAGCTATCGACAAGTTAGAAGACCTTGGTGATAATGCAGCGCGTGTGTTGATAGAGCTAATGAACTATGCCGAGAACGAGCGTGTGCGTAATGACGCTGCGAAGTTTTTGCTAGGCTTGCAGTATGACAAGGAGAAGACAAAACACGACATCAACTTCTCGGATTTTACAGAGCGTATGCAAAGAGCGCAACAAGTTATTAACGATGGCCATGCTGGTGCATTACCGTGTTAAACTACGAGAAAAACATTATCAAGTTTGCTGATCCGCATGAGATGCTTCTCGTGTGTGATGATACGTTATTAGACGGTCATGTTAAATTGCATCCTTGGCAGATAAAAATACTTCGTGAGTTCGCGCAGCCATCTACGTCCGATAAGCCGTATAAGTCTGTAGTTCGTGCAGCTAATGGTTCTGGCAAGGACAATTTTATCGTAGCGCCATGTGCCGTGTGGCTTTCGTTGCGTTATGAGAACTCGTTGTCTGTCGTTACTTCTGCGTCTGGTAATCAGTTAGACAGACAGACTGACAAGTACATTAAGCAACTAACAACAGCGCAGAACAAACTATTCGGAGCGCAAATTTGGAAGCAAAACTATCGGCGTTACGAGAACCTTGTCAATGGCTCCACGATAGAGATGTTTGTGACGGATGAGGCTGGGCGAGCAGAGGGTTGGCATCCGCCCGTGCCAGAAGGGCAGTTTGCTATACTCGTCAGCGAGGCTAAGTCTATACAAGACGAAATCTTCATGGCCCTTGCGCGTTGCACAGGCTTCACCAAGCGCATTGACGTAAGCAGCCCCGGCTTACCCACAGGACATTTCTATAATGCTTGTGTAGGGGGTATCTGGGATCAGCACCACGTAACAGCTTTTGATTGCCCACACCTTAGCGAAGACTATATAACAGACATACGTGACACATACGGCGAAAACTCCGCACTCTACCGCTCTATGGTAATGGCTGAGTTTGGTGGCATGGAAGAGCAAGTTGTCATAAACTTCTCGACGATTGCAGAGCTGGATAAGTACGAGATAGAACACATTGAAGAACCGTATAATATAGCAGGTCTTGATCTCTCTGCTGGTGGTGATGAGCAGGTAGTTGTTGTGCGTAACGGAAACAAAGTTATAGGCATTGAAGCCTTTAAGTTCCATGACACAACAATTCTTGTGGAGAAACTCGCAGAAGTTTTTTACAAATACGATTTGGATAACGCGCAGAGCGTCATATACGGTGATGCAGGAGGCTTAGGCAAGCCTATACTAGATCAGCTACGTCGCGATGGCTGGAATGTAAACTACGTGCTGAATCAAGCCGCACCTTACAACAAACTAGCGTATCTTAACAGAGGTGCGGAGTTGTGGTACAGCATTGCGCGGCACATAGAGAACGCCGAGATCATAATTCCTACAGATGTTGCACTTCGCAAGCAACTTGCGTCACGTTATTACGCTATAACGCCGCAGAATAAGATACAGCTTGAAAGCAAGCGGCAAGCTAAATCTAAAGGTCACGCCTCGCCTGACCGTGCTGATGCTTTTGTTCTTGCCTTTGCAGATTATCGCGGTATGTTGCCTAGCCGTGTTGCTTCACGTGATCCTGTAGTGCAATACGAACTGAATGAGATAAACGAGCCTGAGCATAATCGACACGCAACATTAGAAAGTCGTTTGCGCCGCGATTGGCAACCACATTTTCGGCCTACTGGTTGGAGTGACGAGATTATAGAAGAAGTTGAACAATTAAACGAAAGATTAGCTGCAAATGGATAAGGACTTTACAAAATACGAGGATGCAACAACTGATATACGGCAGTTGCTAAATGTCATAAACACGTTAGAGGGTACTGCGATAGAGAATCGTAACTCGCGCAAGTTAGATATTAACGTTGAGGCAGAGCGATCAGATGGCCACCTTGACGAAGATGAATTTCTTGTCCCGGCGCATATCATTGACACAAACATTCGACGCGAGCAGTCGAAGTACGTGGCATATGTGACGGGTAGCCGTAGGAGTGCAATCTTCACTTCTATCACAGAGCCAACAACTGCAACAGGTGAGCTTGAGCGTGACTTTACAGATAAGACGCGCTACTCTGGTTGGCAAGTGCCGTTGTTTAAGATTATTGATGGTATGCAACTGCATGGTTATAGTGTTGCAGAGGTGCAGTTTGACGAGGATAAGTCTGGGCATTTTGCAGTAGAAGCAGTCAACTACGAGGACTTCGGCTTTCCAGAAGATACAAGGGATATTCAAGCGTGTGAGATGCTTGTGCATCGGCATTACTTCACATCACTGCAGTTACGTGATATGGTAGATAACGATGATTTCAACGAGGACATTGTTGATAATCTTTTAGGATCAAGCCCAGAAACTGATAGTGGAGCATCTTACGTAGAAACTGAATCTCTTTATGAGGTTGAGAAGGTAATGTTCAAGCACGAAGGAAAAGTCTTTGTTGCGTGGTCATGCTGTGAGAAAAGTGATGAATGGCTACGTGATCCTCGTCCTTTGTACTTAGGTAGACGCAGCGGTGAGGCTTTGCAAGATGAGGTAGATTATCCTTACGTTATATTTCCTTATAACATACAGGAGGATAGTGCGATACAAAATGCAACAGGCCGCGCTTTCGCTGATCGTACGGTGCAAGAGACAATCACTTCGCTGATGTCCTCGTTTGTGACTGCCCATCGTCGCGCCGCGAACTTCTACTTTGCGAAAGAGAACGAAGACCCCAACAACACTAACATACAAACGTCTGTGAGGTTTCAGCCGGGAGCGTTGATTGACGCAAACATTAAGCAGTTTCAGCTAAGGCCACCTGACACATCTATGGTAACAGCGATTCAATCGCTTATGTCGCAGAACTCGCAAGAGCAGTCTCAGATAAACTATGCTGCGATGAATCGTAAAGATAGTCGTAAGACCGCCACAGAGATTCAAGCTGCTTCTGGTGAAGCACAGCAGTTGTCATCAACGCAAGTGTCGCTCTTTAGCATAGCACTTAAAGATGTCTATGAGTGGTGTTGGCTTATCTATCAGTCGCGTGTGATCGCAGGTGCAATCCGTCCTGCTGCGTCTATTGACCTTTTCATTAACCATAAGTTTAACATTAAACCTGCTGGTGACGTGGATGTTATTGAGCGTCAGGAGAAATCGCAGAAGATGATGCAAGCGTGGGGCGTTGTCGCTCAAACACCACTAGCGCCCATCTTCTTGCAGAACATGATGCGTCTTATGTTTCCAGACGAAGGTGAGTCTTATGCTAAGATGTTACAGATAGGTGACCAAAAAGATCAGCTTTTGCAACAACTTATGCAAGTTGTAAACTCACTGGTTGTAGATCAGCAGACAGGGCAACTTACAGAAGAAGCTCAGCCACATGAGCAACAGATAAAAATGCTACAAGCACAAGTAGCAGACATTCTAGGACAAAGCCAACAAAATGCCAAACAGCAACAAGGAACTCCTACACCACCAGCTTGAAAGTTGGAGACATAGCCAACAGACAAAAATTTTCATAGAGTTTATTGGCGAGAGGCGTGAGAAACTTTTAAATGAAATAAAATTTGCCGCGCAGAAGCATGATAATCCAGAGATTACTGTGCGACTCGTGGCGAAACTTACACAATTAGACGAAATCATAACACACATTAAAGATGTCAACAGCATTGCAGAATACGGAAGTCGAGGAATCGTTGATCAAACAAATCAGCGAGGGCGAACAAACAACATTCAACCCACTAGACGGTGAACTTACCGAGGAAGGAGAAAATGATGAAGGAGTGGTGGCAGATGGAGAAGACGGAGACGAAGAATCTAGCGAACCAGATGGAGAAGACTCAGAAGAGGTTAAACTGCCTGAAGGAGATCTCGAAGAAGAGGAATCTGACGGAGAGGGAGAATCTGAGGATGTCGAGGACGCAGAGGAGGTTGCTGAAGATAGTGAAGGCTTGTCTGCAACTATAGCTAAAGTTGCCGAAGCGCGGGATTATAGTAAGTATAATGAAGAAGATGCTAAATTTCTCAAGCAAATGTCTAATGAGGCGTTTGAGCATTTTAGTAAGCGTTCGCAAGAGCTACAAGCCCTCGCACAACAAGTAGACGATAAGCCTAGTAACGTTAGTGCAGATCACCCAGATGCTTACGTCTTAAGCGATGAGTATAAAGAGACTTATGCTAATTATTCAAAGTCTCAGCGAGAGCAACAGCATTGGCGTAATCAGCTTATAAAGATTCGCAATGGTGAACCTTGGCAGAACATCGAAGGCTACGATAAGAGTGACAGCATCGTAATAAGCAAAGGAACTTTTAAACCAACGCAGCAAGCAGAGATAGATGTGGAGATGGCTTTGCAGGAAGCTGTTGGCCTTAATAGAAAGTTTAGTGACAGCTTGAATAACGTTAGTCATACGCATAAGGCTAATTATAATGATGCTGTTACATTGCTTGAACGTGAGCAGAACGCTAATTTTGCGTGGCGCACAGATGAGAAGGTTGCACAGGAGAAGATTGTTCTCCCTAAAGTTGGTGCAACGACAATACAAACTATCAAGGATGACTTTTCAAAAGCATTACCAAAGACCTTCCGTAGTCATCCTATGTCCGAACTTGCTTCTAATTTGTTTGTAACGCTGCAGCTACAGATTGCACACTCGTCTTCTGAAAACGTTAAGGCAAAAGAATCTAAGCGTAAAGAACCAAAGGCACGCAGGAAATCTTCTAAGGCAAGTGCATCTGACGGAAGTGATCTTAGTGTTCCAGATTGGATGAATCTTTAGAAGACAGCCAACTTGGCACGATTCTTGCTTTACTAAGATATATGCTTCAATAGGGTAAGGGCATACCCCTGCACTGGTTTTTAGTGTTGTTATTGCTACTGGGCGAAGGGCATCGCAGCGTAAGAGGAACGCGCTGGTTGTTCTTCGTCTTTTTTTTTGTTTTTAACATATAAATACTAAAATATTATGGCTAGTTCAGTAACCGCAGCAACAGTCGCTAATGCTGCTAATAGTGCCGTTGATAAGACCGGGTCTGCTTTTAAAGCCCTCAGTTATTATCTGGCAAAAAACGAGGTTGCCCTTTACCCGAAGTGGAACATCTACGATCAACTCTTCGGTTCGATCAAATGGCAACCTAATATGGGGAGTGTCCTAACTGGGACAACTCCAACGCCCTCTCCTGTACTTCGTACGACCTTCATGCCTGAAGTTTTAACGAACTTCCCGAAGAAGGATCAGTTCACGGTCGGTGAGCGTACGGAAGATGCCTCTCTCGGTATGCACCGATTTGAGTCTAATCGTTTCCGCTTCCTCTCAAACTTTGAGTCGTTCTGGAGAGATCACCTAAGCTACGCTCAGTCTGATATCGTTCGTCAAATTCAGAATGCGAACAATACGTTCATTCGTACTTTGATGTACTATCAAGCTCCAGATGCTTACGTTGTGGGCCAAGGTCTGAGTTCTCAGATTGCTCACTCTGGTAGTATCAAGAAAACATCGCTCGCTCAGTCTGACATTCGTACGATTGAGAATGGTCTTGATACCGCAGGAGCTACAACGACAGCAATAGCGCAGTCTAGTGGCGATCAGTTCCGTCAAGATTGTACTGATGGTTCTGCTGGTGGTTCTGACGATGGTGATGTACCTGCTAGTACAATATCGTTGAAGGAGATCTTCAAGGCAATGCTTGTATTGCAGGAAGATATTCAAGCTCCTACGTTTGATCGCTTGCATAACGTACCTAAAACTTCTGAGATGGTTAAGGGCAAATACGTCCTTATCTGTTCTACGGAAGCATGGGCTTCGCTGTTGTGGGATACGAACTTGCGTACTGGACATACTACGGCTGGTGCAACTCAGCTTGCTCCTGCAAATCTAAACCTTCTGCAAGATGGTTTTGCGGGTGACTTGTTTGGTAAGATCACGGCGAAGTTCGATCCGTTTCCAATGCGGTTTGACCATAACGGTACTTTTGTTGTACCGCAAAAGGAGAGTGGTGGTAAAGTCGTCCCGAACCCAGCTTACACAGCAATCGGTGATGGTGATACTGGGTTCGATAGTGATGGTTCTACGAATGATGCAGGTAACGCTTCTTACGAGATAGCGTTCCTCGTCGGCGCAGATGCCTTCAAAGCAATCAACGTTGGCCCACCGCCAAAAGAGTTTGCGTCGAAGAACATGAACGCTAAGAAGTTCTACTCTATGAAGTGGAATGGTGAAGTTACACTGACGGATCAGTTCTTAGTTCCGACAAGTGGCACTGCTATAAGTGCAACACCGGGTACTGAGCTTAACGTCTACGGTGACTACCTGAAGTTTATCTCTCAGGCTGTTATCGGTGGTATCGCTGGAGATGCTCGGTATTGCTTGCCGATTATCTACAAGCGGCGTCGCACGTCGTAAACAACACGTAGGGTAGGTGGTTTATGCTTGGGCCACCTACCCTACAATTACTTTCTTTTAAAATATTATGGCTACAGTTAAATTATCTTTAGGTCTTACTGAAAACGGTACAGTTAATACACCTTCTATACTTACCGTGCCTGTAACTGGCTCGTCAGTCACTTTGCTGAGTGGTCGTTATAGATACGGTTCTGCACTTGTGCAAAATGTTGGCAGCAATAATATTTGTATTCGTGTAGGTGGAACAGCTACGTCTGCCGTTTATCATATAAAACTTTCTCCTCTGTCACAGGCAGAGATTAACGATGCTTCTTATGTGGATGTGACAGCTTGCGGCGATGGCGCAGTAACGTCTACTGCTGTAGTCTTTAGTGTACAGGTTAACGATAGTAGTCACACACCGGGAACGGCATACTAAAATATAAGTTATGGCAAGAATTACACAACAGAGTTCGATTCACACAACGGGTACGTCCTACGAAAACGAACCCATCATCAAGTCGGATGGTGCGGGTGAGGTGATGCAATGGAAGCCGTCTGACGATGGTACAGATGGTATTTTCATACGCGAGAACAGCGCGGGTGATGCGTTGCGGTTGGGTATTGGAAAATCAGACCCAGAGCGCGAATTGGAAGTCAGCGGGCCTAACAATGTTTACATCCGAGTAACCGCTGAAAATAATGATGACAGCACCGCGCTTGAGTTGAACAACACGGGCGGAACTTGGACGATTAAAAACGATGATTCTACTTCTGAAACGCTAACATTCGGAAATAGCGGCGGCACTCATTTAGCCATCGCCAGCACCGGCATTGCGACATTCTCGTCGGGACTCACAGTCGGCTCGCTGGACATTGGCCACGGTGCGGGCGCACACGCAACTTGCACGGCGGTTGGAGAAGATGCGCTTGTTGCCAGTCACGCGGATTCAACTCGCAATACAGCTATTGGTTATAATGCGTTAAACGATCTAAACGTCGATGCCGGTGACTATAACGTAGCGGTGGGTTCGTATGCGGGTGATAAAATCACTTCGGGATATTCTAACACCGCAGTTGGAGATGCTGCATTAAGAACAGTTGACGGCATCCAGAATACAGCCGTGGGTCAAGGTGCGCTTGGCGCAGATTGTGTAAATGATAACACGGCTGTTGGCAAAAGCGCACTTGCCGCATTCACCGGCAGCGATGCAACCGCAGTTGGTTCTGGTGCGGCTGATGCAGCGACGAGTGCAACGAATTTAACTGCTGTTGGTAAGAATGCTTTGAGTACAACAATCGACGGCCACGATAACACGGCTGTTGGTTATAACTCATTGAGTACGGGTGACTGCGCTGACGCAAACACCGCCGTGGGTAGTAATGCACTCAAAGTATTCACCGGCAGCGCTGCAACTGCCGTGGGTAGTGGCGCAGGTGCGGCTGCTATAGGTTGTATTGATTTTACCGCAATTGGCTACAATGCGGGTTTGAACGTCACCGGAAATTACAACACGGCAGTCGGATCGAAAGCGATGGACGCCGTGACAACTGGCCATAACAACACGGCGGTGGGTCGTGCGGCTTTGAGTAATACTGCTGGAAGCGATAACACGGCAGTTGGATACGCCGCACTGATGACGTACACCGGCAGCGATGCAACGGCTGTCGGCAAAAATGCAGCAGATGCAGCGACGAGTGCGACTTATCTGACTGCGGTTGGCAAAGACGCATTGGGTGCTTGCACGGAAGGCACAGCTAACACGGCAGTTGGGTATGGATCAATAGCGGCTGTTACTGACGGGGATTACAACGTCGGTCTTGGTCAGCACACGGGGTTCACTACAACTGGTAGCAAAAACACTTTCATCGGTACTGCCGCCGGTATGTTCGCAACATCTACGGGTGACTGTATCGCAATTGGTCGCGGTGCGCTTTCGGGAGTAGACGGATACGCCGCTGTCCCAACAAAATCCGCAAATGTCACCGGCGGCTACAACATTGCCATTGGGAACTACGCGATGGATGCAATCACTTCGGGAGAGAAAAATATCGCCATTGGCCACAACGCCCTCACAACCGAAGATCAAGGTGGCAGATGTGTTGCTATTGGTCACGAAGCGTTGGAAGACCAGAATGTAAATTCCGCAAACAATACCGCGATTGGCTACGGTACAGGAAAAAATCTAACGACCGGCACAGAGAACGTGTTTATGGGTTATCTGGCCGGTGGTGCTGGAACGATTACTGGCCATTTTAACGTAGTTGTTGGCAAAGGTTCTGGCTACGATCTTACTTCTGGAGAATCTAACGTGTTACTGGGTTGGGGTTCTGGTGCAAATTTAACAGACAACATCGCCAACATCGCCGTAGGACGCAACGCGCTTGCTGCTGCCAATGCGGGTGAACATTACAACATAGCCATAGGACATCAGGCTTTAAACGCAGAAACATCTGGTGCTGATGGTTGTGTGGCGGTTGGTTACAACGCATTGCTGTCGCAGAACCGTGACGGTTCAAAGAATACGGCGATTGGTTATCTCGCACTCAACGCGCTGGGTGGTAGCGTCACTTATGGTGGCATACAGAACACCGCTGTTGGTTATCAAGCCGGTGGTAGTGGTGCGTTTGGTGGTGGGTCAAATGGTAATGGTGATAGCAACACGCTGCTTGGCTGCAAAGCTGGTTATGCGGTCACAACTGGAAATAACAATCTAATAGCCGGTACTCTCGCTGGCGAAGCGTTAACAACTGGTAGCAGCAATGTGTTACTCGGTAAGAATGCTGGGTTGAATTTCACAGATAACAGTTATAATGTTGCAATTGGGACGTATGCGATGGACGGCTGTAATGGTGGTGAAGCTGGCAACGTAGCCATCGGTTACGGCGCACTCGGCGATGACATATCTGATTCAGATTACTGCGTAGCTATCGGCTACAACGCACTCGCGGCACAAAACGCCAACAAAAAGAACACCGCCGTTGGTGGATACGCGGGTGATTCGATTACGAGTGGAACAAACAATACCGCGCTGGGTTATCTAGCGATGAGTGCTGCTTGTTCCAACAACAACACAGCATTGGGTCATACTGCTTTTGCGGGTGGCACAGGCGCACAAAATGTCATAATCGGTTCCAAGGCGGGTTCGTCGGTTGAATCAACTGGAACTGCGTTAAGTGGCCAAGACAACGTATGCGTTGGGTTTAGGGCTGGGTACACACTCACAGACGGCCCCGGCAACGTACTCATCGGACGCAGTGCTGGCGACGCAATGACCACCGGCGATTACAATGTGGCCATTGGGTGGAAAGCTGCTATTGCGATGGTTGGTAATAGCGACAACAACATTGCAATTGGCAAGAATGCTTTAGCAACAGAAGCAAGTGCTGCAAAATACTGTATCGCAATTGGTAGCAACGCATTATTGGATCAAGATGATGTGGATGCTATCAATATGGCCATCGGCCACAATGCTGGCGAGAACATCACCGAAGGCACAGCGAACGTGCTGATCGGCCACCTAGCGGGGAGTTCGCTTACTGATGATGATAACTGCACGGCAGTTGGCTACGCCGCGTTGCAGGATGCGACCTCTGGTGGAAATACTGCAATTGGTATGCTGGCCGCTGGCAACATTGTATCAGGTTCTAACAATGTTTGCGTTGGGGCCAATGCGATGGCGGTGGCTGATGGAGGTGAGTCAAGTAATGTCGTTGTTGGAACGGCTGCACTTTACGCACTTAACAGCGATACCGCTGATAACAACGTGGCGATTGGCCATAATGCCGGTCGTTACACGACGGATGGTGGTGCTGGAACGGCTGTAACCAATGTTATCAACGGCGTTTATCTTGGTTACGAAACTAATTCAGTAGCCGCAGCGGGTGCGACCAATGAAATCGTTATCGGCTACCAAACGGTTGGTAACGGCACGAATACGGTTACGCTAGGTAACGCCAGCATTGAAGAGTTGCATTGCCAAGTTGCGTTGACCGTTGATTCCGACAAGCGCATCAAGCGTGACATTACCAACAATGACACCGGCTTGGCACTCATTGAGAAGTTACAGCCGGTTACTTACAAGCACGTTAATCCCGCAGACTATCCAGACGCAATTGCCAGCGGACAGTACAAAGAATTTACGAACCAAGAACTCGTCACTCCAGCAGTCGAAGCGGCTGAAGCAGTTTACGAAACCGTAGTCGTGCAAGAGGCGCGTGATGCGGTAGCTGAAGAGACACGCGAGGAAGTTCACGCTGCTGTTGAGGAAGTCACCGAGGAAGTAACGATCCCAGCAGTTGAAGCGGTGTACGAAGATCAAGTTGTCGTTCACGCTGAAGCCGAGCGCACCGAAACCCGCATCACGCAAGAAGCGCGTGAGGAGATCAAGTCTACGCGCCACAAGCACACCGAAGCGGAAGTCACCGAGACTATCACAGGCGAAGAGATCGTCGAAGTGGATGGCAAGTGGGTGAAGCGTGCGACCAGCGAAGAAGTCACACGCACCGAGCGCACACCACTTTACGAAGAGTGCGATCTATACAACGAAGACGGTTCAATCTGCACACATTGTGTGACGCCAGCAGTTGAAGCTGTTGCGGCAGTTGCGGGTGTGGAAGCGGTTGAAGCGGTTGAAGCAGTAGCCGCCACATACTACGAGGAAGGCGATGAGTTGCCAGAAGGCAAGTCGGTTGGTGATGAGAAGACTGCGGCTATCGAAGCTGTCGAAGCTGTCGCCTACGTCGAAGCTGTTGAGGCAGTCGAAGCTGTTGCTGAGGTTCGTGCGAATGACGTTCACCGTGTGCCGGTGATGGAAGAGTACATTTCGCAGACGGCACAAGAAGAAGTCACGGAGACAATCGTCACGCCAGCAGTCGAAGAAGTCACCGAGCGCGTTTGCATACAAGAGGCAGAAGCGGAACGCACCGAGACGCGAGTGGTTGTGGAAGCTGCCGCCGAGTGGACAGAGACGCACATCACGCGACCGGCTGAAGCGGCTGTTGAAGAAGTAACTGAACGCCGATTGGTGAGTGCTGCGGTGGAAGCTAAAGATGCCGTCTACGAGACAGTCACGGTTCCCGCTGACGCACGACCAGCAGACGATGACACGGTGCGGCTTGGTCTGATAGCGCAAGATGTGCAGACCGCGATGACCGAGGCCGGTGTGGAGTTCGACATTGTGAACGAGTCGCCCAACGGCAAGTTGTCGTTGAAATATGGCAACTTGGTAATGCCGTTGATTAAAGCGGTGCAGGAGTTGTCGGCGCGGGTGAAGACACTTGAAGGATAATTTGGCTATGGCTAAAAACACAGAAACAGAAAACAAGCAGACCGTTGTTATCAGCGGTGAGGAACACAACGTAGCGGACTTGTCACAGGAGCAGGTGACGTTACTGAATCATGTAGCCGATCTTGAGAACAAGATTCGACAGATCAGCTTCAACTTGGATCAAGCGCATGGTGGTAGAAATCACTTCATGAGTTTGCTAACGGCCAGTTTTGCTGTTGAACCTGAGGCCAAGGAGGAAACAGGCGGGTAAGATGTGGGAACCGACACGGCAAATCTTATACAAACGCTGGGATTCCCTGTTGTTGCAGCAGCGGCAGCGGGAATCTTCGGCTATAAGATTGTCTTCTATGTCCTACGAGATTTGTCAGGCGAGATCAAAGACTTATATACGATAATTGTCAAATTGATTGACAGATTGAATGGACATGACAAAGAAACGAACAAGCTCGCCAAAGAAGTTGCTATGTTGCGGGTTGAGGTTGGTGCGCTCTACAAGTGTATGGGTATCCCCAAAAAGCCTGTAAATGAAAAGCGGCGTAATGAGTAAAGAAACAAAAGAGGTCATGTATGTACTGGCGATTCTTGGGGGAATCCTGTTAATTGTCATGTTGGCTGGTTGCAAGTCATTGCCCGGCAAGTTAGAAATTGATACACCGCTTATTGACATAGAATACGAAGGAAAAACAAATGCCACTTAATATACCAACACCACAGCCGGGAGTAGATCCTGCTCGTAATATGATGCCGCCGCTGACTAGCCCATCACATCCGATGGCGCAACGGCAAGTGCCAGACTTGCAACCATACAATCCGGCTCCAATACAAGGAAAACTTGCAGGTGACGGTGTACTAGCCAGTCTTGGATATAGCTCACAAAATATGCCATCAAGACAGGAGTTAGGTAATGTGATGCAGTATGGTCATAGGGGGGTACACGCTCCATCGGGTCGTGATCTTTATGACTTCTCTGAAATGCGATCTGCTCCATCAAGTCCTTGGTATCAGCAGCAACCACAGCAGCAGCAACCACTAGGTCAACAATTACAGCAGATGATAGGTGGTGTTTTTGGAAGACAGCCGCAGCGTCAAGTACAGCAAACTAGCCCCGGTGCCGGTTATGGTCAAAGTCCTTCTAATCCTATGACACAGCAGCAGCCTCCTATGGGAAGACCTATGCCAGACCTGCAACCGTATACAGGTTGGGATCAAATACAACAACAGATAGCTGGGTACGGTGCGCCACCGCGTTACGTAGACTACGGCGTAGGTTCTGCGTCAGCGCCTTGGGCAGTTGGGCCGGGAGATTGATGAATTTTGATGACCTTAAAGTTACAATCGCATCTGTTACAGGCATTGGAAATTGGCTGTTGCAGATAGATGTTATATTAAAGATAGGTATATCGGCAGCGACATTGTTTTACATTGTGTTAAAGATAAAGGAACAACTTAAGAAAGATAAATAAGATGCCAAAAGTAGGAGGAGTACATTATCCATACACCGAAGCGGGTATGAAAAAAGCTAAGGCTGCTGCAAAACGGCAGAAGAAGAAATCTAAAAAGTCTAGTAAGAAACGTTATTAAATTATGAAAGCACTACAAGGTAAAAAGACATATATGACAGCCGTTGGCGGCGTTCTTGCAGCAGTAGGAGCGTACTTCAGCGGAGAGATGGAAATGGGTGTGATGATTAACGTGGTTATTACATCGTTACTCGCGCTGTTTTTGCGTAAAGGAATTAAAAAAGATACGGGGAACGCTTGATATGCCTTATAGAAAAAAAGGTCAGCGTAGTAAGTTGCTTGACTTAGCGAAGAAAAGCCGAGCGCGCGCTCAAGAAAAGCGTGCAACTAAAAAACGTCTGAAAGATCAGGTAGCGCGTAACATGGCTGCGGGTTCTAAAACACCTGCTCAACGTGCTGCTGCGCGTAAGAAGACAACGCCTACTGCGCCTCGTAAACCTGTTAGCAGGTCTGCTGTGCCACCGTCCTTGCCTAAACATATAAAAGGTAAAATTCCTTACCATAAAGCATTAGTAGCTTACGCTAAGGAGAATCCTGTAGAAACTGCTTTGACAGCTTTGCCGGTTGGCGGTGCTGCTGGATTAGGTTTAAAAGCTCTTAAAGCAGCAAGTCCTGCTTTAAAGTTAGGTAAGGTTGCTAGTAAAGCTAGGTCTAGTTTGTCAAAATTTTTCAAAGGAAAACCTAAGCCAAAACCTTCTACCACAACAACGCCAGCTAAGCCATCTGGCCGTGGCCCTGCTAGTGGAGGTAAAAAGCCTAGCGGCCCCGGTTCTCGTACGGCACGACGTAACCAACGGCAAACTGCTCAACAAAAGCGTAGGACGCAATCACAGAAAGATAGGACTGCAGCACGTAAGAAAAGAGAGACTGCCGCAGAACGTAGAGAACGCTTAGATAGTGGTGGTGTTAGGATGGGGATAAACAGGCGTGATGCCGGTTTAGCTCGCGGTAGAAATACAATGCGTAACAGACGTAGGCGCAACTAATGATAAAACTTCTCTATGCAATCGCTAAAGCCATACCCGCCCTGCAGAAGATTCTGGATAAGTTCTTCGGAGAAGGGCGGGAGCTTAGTGCGTCAAAGCGGCATGAGGCAAAAGATGACATGGTTGACAACGCCATTGCTGACGCTCTTGCTAGCCCTAATGAGCGGGTGCGTAGCGACGAAACTAAACAACAGCGAAAGACTAACAAAACATCCGGGATTCAGAAAAGCCGCGTTAGCGTCCCCCGCATTCGTAGAAGAAGCCCTCAAGACAGTAAATCGTCTGGAGTATGAACTTGAAAGGAAGTAATGGCAACATCAGCAATAGTTAAAGTAACGCCCACGAAAGCAAAGTCTGCTATGGTGAAGCGCGACAAGGCTGCTGTTATCGCGCTTGTTAAGAGATGAGTGTAGAATACATATTAGATCGCTTCGGCAAGAAGATTGGTATGGTTCCTAGTGATACCAGTCAACGTGCTTTATTGCTTGACTATCTGAACGAGGCAGCGCAAGAACTCTACGAGCAGTCTGATATGCCGGGTTCTTTAGAAGAGGCTGAGTTTTATGTACAAGGTGACAAGACTGTTGCTATGCCTACAGACGTATATGCCATACGTGGCATACGTGAGAAAGCTGGTAATAATGCAGTATGGGAAACAGAGCCGCTAACGGCACGGCACAGAGAAAACAGTTGGGAAACAAAGTACAACAAGTTCCGAGTGAAGGGTTACAGCCCTTTGAAAGTGTCGTTGCCTACGTCTATCACAGGCGCAGCAAACAGTTCTAACAAACTTGTTGTTCGATGGTATGGTGTAACAACTACAGATGATGACTACGAGGTTGTAGTTAAAACTGCGTATAGTGATGGTTACTTGTTAAGTGTTTCTGGCACTGCTGTAGCGGCATCTGGCTCTACAGGTACAGCTACATTAGCTAACATCAACGTGCCGTTTACAGACATAGTTAGCTTCTCACGTACCTACAAACCTACAACTACGATAGGCGTGGCGCAGTTAATTGACTATGCTGATAACGATATTGTCTACGCTGAGATACCGTCGAACAGCATGGAGTCACGTTATCTTATCGTAGATGTAAGCGAGTTTCCTTTCTCGTCGTCTGCTGCGGAAGATGACTCACATACGTTACAGATACTTTATAAGAAGGCGCTTCCGCGTTTGCAGAATGACACGGATGAATTTCCTGCGCCGGGATACGATAACATACTCGTTAGCAAGTGCATGGAGTTGTTTCTTGAAGAGCAGGGTAAGATAGAAGAAGCAATCCTTCACGACAAGAAAGCCTCGCGTTCGCTTGCACGTAGGCAAGCTGATCTTGAACGTGGGCAGGAGCAGAAGGCTGTTTTTAAACGTCACAATCACGACAAACTTACATGGCTAGCTACTCACAGACCTCTTTTGTAGGAGGAATGAACATGGCCCTAGATGATTCTCGTATAGGTCAGGACGAGTATCAACTGGGCCTTAATGTTCGTAATCGTTTTGGTGACTTGCGCCCCATTAGGCGACCGCTAGAGATTACTACAGGTTTTACTGCTGGAGTGCCGTTGCAAGGTGTTTATGCTGTAGGCGATTTTATTATCATAGCACAGGCTGGTGTTGCAAAATACAAGCATCGGCTGTCTGATACGTGGGTTGACTTATGGAACTCAGCAGGTTCTTACTACCTAGATCCTGCTGTTGATACAATATACTTTCAGTCTGTACCTTCTAGTAACCGAGGCTTTGCTTATAAGTCTACTGGCACAACATCTGGTGTTGTTGTAGATACGTCAGCGACGCCGCCCACTAGAACTTCTGCAGGTATCGTTGTGCAAGACGGCATTAACCAGCCTAATCTCATTGAGTTTAAATCTTCGGGCAGTAGTGCTTTTGTGTCCGTACGTAAGTGTCGCACATATGCAGAGCATAATACAACGATAGATGGTGTTGTAGAGCGCGAGTATGTTCCTATAGGAAAGCAGATGATGTACTTTAACGGTAAGCTGTATATCATTAGCCCTGACGGTACTACGATATTCCACAGCGTAAGCGGCAGACCGCTTGATTTTGTTATAGCTATTAACACAGATGGTGATAAGGTTTCTTCTGACGAAGGTGTTGGTGGGGCTGTGGCTATTAGTTACTCTGTAAGCTACGATCCTATTACCTGCATTGGGCCGCTTAACACAGATAGTTTCTTTGTAGGCACTGGTTCTGCGTCGTATGCCGTTACACCAGATAACAGTCGTTTGCTGTTTGGTGAGCCAATGTTTTCTAAAAAGTATTTGTTTGGCGCATCGGTTGTTAATCAGTTTTCGTTTATAGATGTTCTTGGCGATTTTGCTTTCATAGACTCGGAGGGGTTACGTTCGTTTAACGCTGTGCAGCAGTTACGTAACGAGGGTCGTAACAGTGCGTTCTCCATGAGTGTCGCAAAGTTGTTTGAGAACATCGTACAAGACAGTACGTTAAGTGCAGCAATTTCGTTTGATAACTACGGGTTGTTCTCTATGAGGACTGCTTATGGTAATGTTATAGTTGTTTATGATACGATGTCTAAGAAGTTTGTTTCTGTTGACACGTATCAAGATGGCAGCGATGCAGATGCGGTTGAGTCTGGTGGTATAGTAACTGGTGGATTTGATGCTGACGGCGTTTCGTATGGTTTTGGTATTATTAAGCAGTTCACGAAGATCAGCACTAATAGCGCACATGAGCTTTATGCTATTACTGATACTGGTGAACTGCTAAAGTTTTACTCTGGCGCTAAACATCTTCAAGCGTCAGTTACGACTCGCGCTTGGGCATCTGGTGATCCTCGCGTAGAGCAGAAGCCTTTAGAGCTTCGCACGTTGTTTTCTAACGTGAGTGCTTGGGAGTCTAAGTCGGTTTCGCTCACCAGTGGTAGCTATTATCCAAACGGTTCTGGCCCCCCTGCTAGTGGTTTTTATACTGTAGGCACAACTGAGTATGATAATAATGTGAACGTTAGTGCGCTGCCTTACGCTTTAGCTAGTGGCACAGAAATATCATTTGCTGGTACTACAACTGCAACTGGCGGAATACTTACGTTAACGGCTGATGCAGCAGTAGGTGCTACAACATTGAGCGGTACGGTAGCTAGCTCTGGCGGTATCTATTTTGCTACGTCACCAGACGGCTATGTGCGCTTTACTGGTGCTGGTACGGTTAAGGCATCCATGTACACTAACGGCACGTTCTCCACTACGCCGGGAATTATATCAAAAACAATGGCTGCACCTACTGACGTTAGCACAGAGTATGGTATAAAGTTTTCTGACTTGTACCCTCTCGTATGGAATGCAGACAACACAATGCAGAATATACTATATAATTTTCAACAGGGGCGTTACGGCTGGAAAGTTAATTACGTAATAAACTGGGACAACGCTGCATATTTATCTATTATACAAACTGACTCGAAAGACGTTACACCAAAGAATCCTTTATTGACACAGGCTTATGGCTGCTAGTATTACAAGTGCGGAATTTACTGATGACACTAGGTTGTTTTACAGTAGGCAATCCGCAAACACATGGAGACTCGGATTACGCTGCCCTTCAGCGACAACAAGTTCTGAAGGCGCAGCAAAACAATGTACGCACGTGGGAGACATAACGGCAATAGATGGTGTTAGTGTAGACACGGGTGCGTCTGCTGCAGATCAAACTTCAATAGGTGCTAAAGATCTAAGTACGGATGCTGGCACAAGAGAAGCATTGATTATTATGGCGGAGAAAATAAATTACCTGACGTACAGGTTAGAACAAGCTGGCTTAATGGCTAGCAGTTAAGGAGATAAAATTATGCCATGGTATGATGATATGATGGGAGGTCTTGGTGGACTTGCAACTATATATGGTTTAAGTCAACTAGGTAATAGGCCATCGCCTAGCGTGGGTGAAACTACGCAAGAGTCGATGCAAGCAATGATGCGCGGCTACGGTGGCCCTGACGCTGAAGGTAGAGGGCCGGGGAATCCTTTATATAACGCAGAAACAGCCACACAACCAGCAGCAGGTTATCCCGGCTATCGTCGCATGATGTCGGATATGTCTGAGCTTGACATACAAGATCAGCAAAGACTATTTGGACAATACGCTAGACCAGCAGCTTTAGGTCAACTTGGCTTAGCGCAAGAGATGATACCTCAGTACGGTCAGATAGGCCGTGATGAATCGTATCGTGATGCGATGATGGGTGCTGGCACACAGCTTGGTGTGCTACGTGGGCCGGGAGGGCAGCTTATAGATGAGGCTTATGCTAAAGCACAGCAAGTAGATCAACCATTTTATCAACAACGTGCTGCGGCTGGCGGTATGCTAGGTGACTTGTTGGGTAGCTTTGTTGATCCGCGTACTAAGCAAGCTCAGTTAGCTGATCCTAATGCACCTAGTGGTTTTAAAGAAAACCCTATGTACGATCCAAACCGCCCCGGTGGTTACTTTACTGGTGCGTTAGGTGGCAGCGAGCGTGAAGAAGTTCAACGCGGTTTAAATCGTCAAGGTGTTCAGACGGGTTCTGCAAGTGGGCCGCGCTCGATGAGTGACGTTGTTGCTAACGCAATGACCTTTGGCCAAGGTGTGCAAGGGCGGCGTGATGCCTTGGGCCGTGCGCTAGGTCAAGCTACCTCGTTCCTTCCTGCATCGCGTAGTGGATTTGATCCGTTGCAAGTTGCGCTAGGCCGTCCGTCGCAGCAGTTTGGTGCGGCTAACTTTTCTAGCCCAAATTTGGCAGGTAACACAGGGCAACAGCAAGGCTTTGCGAATAATGTTTTCAATCTTGCAGGACAATCTGCAGGATACCAAGCCAATCAGCCTTCGTGGCTTAGCCGTATAGGCCAAGGCGTAGGTGTTGCACAAAACATAGGTAAGTTAGGTTGGTAGAATTTAGTCAGTCGTAGATAGTGGTGTGTTATGGATAAAGGTTCCAACAATATTCGCAATGCTGCTAGTTTGTTGATACGATCTGCGGCTGACTTTAATTTAAAAGGATAAACTGATGACTGAAGAAGAGAGACGCAAAAGATATTCGAGGGACGTAGAGCTAACGCCAGAGTTAGAAGACTGGATCATGCGAGCCGTGAATGCTCAACGTGCAGGGTGGCCTGTACCAGAACCACCGAGAACTGCAGATAGCCAAGGGTTTGCACCGGCATACGTTGATCCGCGCTCGGAATCTCTAGCACAAACACCGGCACTTGTTAGGCCGATTGCGGGTATGATGGATAAACTTTTCCGCCCCGGCAGGGAAGGCGTTGCTAACGAGATGAATCGTGAGTACATGGAAAGTCTACCTACTAGACAAGCAAGGCAGCAGAAAGTAGCGTCGGAAGGCTTGCTGGAAGAACTTAGGGCTAGGGCTATGCGCGGAGATCAGCTAGCTATAGATAAGTTGTCAAAGTTTAGAACGGCAGATAAGCCGTCGTCGAGTGCGGCTAATCCTTTAGCTGATTTTTACAGGCAGCAAGCAGGCGAACAAACTGACTCTGCGGGTAACACTATAAGAAGGAGAGGTGGAGATGCACCTGTAACAACATCACCTACGGGAGAGCCTACGGCAGACACTACGGGAGAGCCTGTAGAAAATCCATACATGAACATGACGCGAGAAGCTGCTATAAACGCTTTTAAAAACACTTCAGCGGCGATAGACGATATAATTGCAAGAGATACTGCAATCGTTGATGAAGGTCTTAGGCCAAGGCGTGGACGCTGGGAAAATTTGACTGGTAGTGAGCCTGTGGAAGCTAATCCAAATGAGGTACTAGAAGCTAGAAGCCGTTTAACGGATGCTAATACCAGTAAAAATAAGCTACTACAACAAATTAAAGCTGCTCACAACTGGTCACCCGCAGGTAGTGGCAGCGCAACGGAGGCTGGTGCAGCTCATATACAATGACCGAAGAAGAACGCCGTAGCAGGTTGCTAGCTCTTGGGTATGACCCTAATGAATACGAGTTAGTTACCCCTAAAGAAAAAGCCTACGAGGACATGACCGGCACGGGCGCGTTCTTAACAGGTGCGGGGCAAGGTGTTGGTGGTGGTATAGGGGGCTTAGGTGGTGCTGCTATGGGAGCAGCTTATGGTTCTGCTTTTGGCCCTGTTGGTACGCTAGTGGGCGGTATCACTGGAGGTATTTTTGGCGGTATCGCAGGAGGCATGGGCCAGTCTGTCGCTGAAGATGCTTTCTTAGATGATGCAGAAGAGCAAGCACTCGCGCTTAAACGGCAGATTGCTTTAGAGAAGCATCCAAACCTGACACTAGCTGGACAGTTTGCACCTTCGCTATTAGCCGCAAGACCTTCTTTTACTACCATACGTAATCTTCCTAAAGCATTTGCAAACGCCCCAACGCGATCGCAGACTGCTATGCAACGTTATGCGTTAGCAAGTGCAGGTTTCGGTGGTGGTCTTGAGGCTGGTATAGAAGCAGGTTCGCAAGCACTTCTTGACGAGGAGATGGACTGGAGTCGCGTAGGAACTGCTGGTCTATTAGGTGGCTTAGCGACTGAGCCTACGAGACTTTTCGGTAAGGTAGGTGCAACAGCAGCGCGTAAGGGCGAAACATCTAAGCAGTTTTTGGAGCGTACAGGAATGCTTCGACCGCTTACGGAAGTCGAGGCTATCGCAGAAAACGCAGAGGTAGCAGCTAGGCATCAGAAATCTTTAAGAGAAGCAGCGGAGAAAGCTGAGAAAGACTTAGCTGCTGCTGACGTAGAGAAGACAACTAAAGCTGAAGTCAAAGCTGAGGCTGACGAGGCTAGGCGTACAGAACCTACGAGAGAGGAAGAGCTTGACGCTGAGAGGCATATTGACCGTGACGTAGAAGAGGCGGATACGGCTAGAATGAAGGCGCATGGCGCGTGGACGAAAGCAAAGCATGAGTTAGATAACTTACCGACTGAGCTTAACGATACGCCGTTTGTGGCTAAAGCACGTAGGAATGTTGCTGAGTTAAAAACTGCATCTGACGAGGCTAGCGATCTTCTTATCAAAGCTAAAGAAGATCGTGTTCGTATGCGCGAAGAACTCGCGGCGAAAGAGTTAGAAGCGAAGAATCTTTGGGAGAGGCATTCAAAGCGTAAGGCTGCAATAGATGGCACGGAGCCTAAACCTGCACCTGAAAAACTTCTAGCTGCTGCTAAAGGTCTTGCTGCTAGGTTAGGCATCACATGGCATAAGGCTATACCTGAGTTACACGCAATGGATAACGCAGGTAAGCGGATAGACTTGCGTGGTAAGTATAACGTAAGAGAACATTCAATAACGTTAGATAGTTTACAAGCGGAAGCTGATACACCTTTCCACGAATACTTGCATGGCTTATGGCAAGCGTTAAAGCGTTCACCAGACAGGAAGCATAGCGGTCTTATTGAATTGTTTGAGAACGAGTTGTTCAAAGATTCGCCAAGACGGCAAGCGTTGAAGAGTTCGGGTGAGCGTAAGATGTGGTCAGAAGAACGTATTGTTGAAAGCACGGGTAAGGCTTTGACAGAGCGTATGGACAATCCGCCGAAGGGCTGGACTGATAAGCTACGACAATGGCTAGATGACTGGAGTTTAGAGCGTGATGCACGTAAAGGATTTCCTGTGAAAGAGGGCGAGCTAACCGACGCGCACTTCAAGCGTATCGTTGATTGGATGGCAATGCGCGGCGAACGTCAGCCAGCGTTGCAGCCTAAGCAACTGGAGCTTATGCTAGGTGATCTGTCCGTTAAGTCTCCCTTGATGTCTGGCCTTACAACACCGACGACAGGTGGTAAGAAGTACGCTGATGATCTTCTGACGGAAGAAGGGGTTGCGGCTAAGGAGGAAGAAGACATAAGAGGTCAGGCGGTAGAGTTTGATCCAGATGATAAAGCGTGGCAAGCTGGCGAAATTCGTTTTCGGAAGGAGATTGCATTAGAGCCACGTAATGCTAAAATACCAACACTTTCAAAGGAAGACTTAGCGTATGTGCATCCACTTATGGTTCATAATTTAGAGTATTTTGATAAACACCCTGAATTGACTATGTTCAGTGGGTTAGATCCTGCTGAGTATCCTAAACATTACGAGATTGGAAAACCTTATGACGATCATGACAAGGCGTATGATATGGCAAAGTATGCGTCCAATTTAAGCGTCGAGACATACTACAAACGTCAGGGTATACCGTTTGGTGGTTTGGAGGGGATAGCTAATACACTAGAGAGCGTTTTGGCAGTTATGAAAGGAGGTAAAGGGGGACTAGACAGCAATGCATTAGAAAAAGTTTATATGGTTTCGCTTTACAGGTATGCTAGGTTTTTGTTGAAAAACAGGGATCATACACCACCGTGGCTGCGCTTCCAACCCGTCAAGCCAGAAGAGTTTGCTGCTGCCGCTGACGTAATGGCCAAGCATGATCCTACGCTACTGAAGAAGTACAGCAAGCGTGTGCGTGGTAAGATGATGGATCGCATTAAGAAGGGTACGTTTAGCGTGGCGAGAGGTCAGCAGATACTAGCGCGGTTTGTGAATAAGCCGTTCCCGTCAGAGATGAGTGGGGAGGAGATAGCGCAGGTTATCAACGGGCTGGAGATGCATCATGGTTCGCCGAAGGCGGAGAGTATTTTGCGTGAGGGTTTTAAGGGTGAGGAGTTAGAGACAGATGCCGTAGGTTTACGTGGTATTTTTATGACTGCGCGTAAACCTGTTGCGACAGGTTATGCTACTGGCTATCGTGGTGGGAGGGATCATCCTGAGGGTGGTGTTATACCAATACGTACAAACTTTAAAAAGCTTTTTGATCTTAATGCTGCTCCTACGCAAGAAGAGTTCATGCAGTTTGTTGACACGTTTGAAAAGACTGCTAAAGATTTATATGGAGATACGCCACAAAATCCGCTAACTTCTAAAGAAGCCTTAGAAGTCAAAGAAGAATGGAAAGATCAGCTTAGGTCAAAAGCTGGTCGGTATCCTCATACGTATTGGTCAGCTTTTGCAGATATGCGTAAGACGCGAGTATTGGCTACCCGTGGTGAAATGGTTTGGCAGGGGTTTAGAAAAGGTGAAGCAGTTAAGTTAGCTTATGATCGCGAAGCAGAAGGTTTTGTTGATCCAAACCAAGGTAACGAAGAACTGCAGAGGGGTGATTTTCATAGTAAAGTTTTACAAAAAATGGGTTATGATGGACTTACTCATTTAGAAGGAGTTCGTAATGTTCCTCACCGCGTAGCCGTCGCCTTCCGCGAGCCGTTCGAGGCAGCAACAGATCAACTGCACGAATACTACGGCGGCGAGCGCCTTCAAGACGTTGATACGTTCCTTGAAGACATGAACGAGTATCAGCTAAACACAAACACAGATCACTTTGCTAGTAACCCTGCCGCGAAACGTCCGCTCTTGCTGGATAGTATCGTAGAGCAGCTACGTAAGACTGCATATAAAGGTTCTGCTGAAGAACAGAGGACAGCGAGTCGTGTAGCTGATGCGGCAGATGCTACGGCACGAGACGCCCAACGTCTTGAGGGCGAGTTCTTAGAAGCCTTTGAGTTTGTCGAGCTAAAGAGGGTTAGATTATCAGAAGACGACGGGCGACACGCTGCGATATACATGGCATACATGAGGCGCGGGATGCCTGAAAGTATTCCAGCAGATACGATGGCGCGATACAATGCGCCCAGCAGCCCCGTTAAACACTACGTAGACTTCTTCTACAGAAACTACACAGAAGTGCGTGATCGCCAGATAAAAGCTGATATGAAAATCTGGCATCCTAAAGAGGGTGTGTTAACTGAAGCTGGTAGAGATCCAGCGTATGTGCCTGAGATGATAAACCAAGATATGTGGCACATATTGAATGGCAAGGAAGGTGCGAAAGCACGTACTGATGCTAAGAAAGAACTTGTTGACTGGTGGGAAAACAACTTAGACGAGCCGGGAAGTATCTCACGTGAAGAACTAGAACAAGCTGCCGATCAGTACATAGCAAAGCTGAGTGGTGGCTCCGCCCATCTAGGCTCTTCAAAGTTTGGTGCGCTACGTAAGGCAGAAAGCATAGGATTGCCGCTTAGGTTAAAAGAAGACGGCACTTTTGCATGGATTGACAGCCATGCTGGTCGTGCTTATCAGCGTTATATGCGTAGGTTTGCGCGTGACTTTGCGTTCTATAAGAACATGGAGAGTGATAGTTTTGTGCGTCAAGCTCTTGGCTTAATGAAGCAAGATCGTACGTATGATGCCGCACTACCAGAGGGCGAGAATCCTTTCCATGTGCCGAGCAAGAAGGATGATGATGGCGTTCGTGTGAACACGGGTATGACTGCAGATAAAAATCTAAAAGATTTTATGAAGGCATACCTTGGCTACTACGAAGGCGACGAGCTATTCGGACGTACAGCTAACAGGCTTGTCGTTAGTCACTGGTTGGGTGTGATGTCTGGTGTGCGTGACTTGGGTTCATCATACGTGTTTGCGCTACCGCATCTGCGCGGCGTGGATATGCCGCTGATCCTC
>Ga0208299_1000659_pt1 | contig 30409 bp, 32 predicted proteins | sample 15_taG_FD_184089 | JGI IMG/M metagenome (GOLD analysis project Ga0208299, IMG submission 184089) | Marine viral communities from the Subarctic Pacific Ocean - 15_ETSP_OMZ_AT15312 metaG (SPAdes) (version 2) | ecosystem: Environmental > Aquatic > Marine > Oceanic | place: Pacific Ocean | collected...
ACAGAAGAATACTACATTTATCGTGAAAAACCAGAATCAAATACTGGTATTAGAATTGCAAATGAAGCCGTATGTTATGTAACATCAGGACTATATGATGCATCAAGTAAGAAGATTATTAGTTATCTTCACAAAGCAATCAAACCACTTAATCAGTTGCGTATGATTGAAGATGCAGTTGTTATTTACCGTATATCACGGGCGCCCGAAAGACGAATCTTTTATATTGATGTTGGTTCGCTTCCAAAGACAAAAGCAGAACAGTATGTGAATACTATTATGAATAAATATCGAAACAAATTGGTATATAATGCTGATGATGGTTCGATTCGTGATGACAAGAAACATATGTCAATGCTTGAAGATTATTGGTTGCCTCGCCGTGAAGGTGGTAAGGGTACAGAAATCTCTACACTCGATGGTGGACAAAACTTAGGAGAAATGGAAGATGTGGAATATTTCCAAAAACGATTATTTCAATCACTAAGTATTCCCCGAACTCGATTTGAAATGGATAGTGGATTTTCTGTTGGTCGTTCATCAGAAATCAATCGTGATGAAGTTAAATTTATGAAATTCATTAGTAGATTGCGAAATAAGTTCAACGAGTTATTCCGAATAGTTTTACGAACACAATGTATACTTAAAGGTATTATGACCGAGGACGAATGGAATCAAATTGAACAACACATCAAATTTGATTATGCAAAAGACAATCACTTTACAGAATTGAAAGATTATGAAATCATTGGTGAGAGAATGACAATTCTTAGGGATGTAGACGAATATATTGGTAAATATTTCTCAACCGAATGGGTAAGGAAAAATATCTTACGACAGGATGATGAAGACATAAAAGAGATAGATAAACAGGTATCACAGGAACGAGAAGCCGGTATTATTACCGATAACGGAAACTATTAAAAATGAATAACTATTCAAAAGACATTATAGAAAGCATTTTTGGTAAGGAAGAAACCGAAAGTATTAAGAGCAAAATTGAAACTGTTCTTAATGATAAGGTTGGTGTTCGCATTGCACAAGAAGGTGTAAATGTTGCACGAGATGTTATGGTTGTTTCTGAAGCAGAGGAAGAAGATGCAGATAAAGCCGATTTACAAGGAACAATAGATGATATTGGTCTTGACCCTGTTATGGATAGGGAATACTTTTTAAAATCTGTCGAGATTGGTGATGTGCTTATTACAATTAAAACAATTGGTGTAGGTAAAAATAAACCAGTTTCTGTTTATATTGATAATGTTCGTTGGGAATTCTTTGCTGGTCCTGTTATTGCAGAAAAAGAAGTAAAGAAGTTTATTGAGTCAGAACATTATGATACGTGGCTAAAATCGATGGGTGCTGATACATCTACTGAAGAAAAAGAACCACCGCCACCAGAAGAAGAAAAGGTTGATGAAAATATTATCAATACCCTTCGTAATATCAAAGAATCTAAAGAATTTACATTCAATAACGACATTGTTTCAATTATTATTGACTCAAAGCAAGCAAATACCATAGTGGCGGTATACGAAACACTAAATAAGAATAATAAGGATAGTTTTAGAGAAATGCTCAAAGAGAGCAGAAGCAGTTTTATTAAGGTTCTAAACTTTTCTTTTGAACAACTTTCAATAACAGGAGATTCCCAAGATGAATCACGATAACGCTAGAGAAATTATTAACGACATCCTCGATACAAATTTATATGATGCAAAAGATAAACTTGTATCTTCATTATATGCTAAAACAAGTGAACAACTTGAAACATACCGAGAAGATAATAGTGCAGATATTATTCAGAATGTATCTGATATTGCAGAGGAATTGAGCAAAGAACAGAAAGCATATAAATCTTTCTTTACTGGTATGCTAAAGAAGTGGGATGTAGAATCGCCAGCCGATATCCCAGACGATAAGAAAGATGAATTCTTTAATGAAGTTAAAAAAGGATGGAAGAAAGATAAAGATAACGATTCTGAGGGAGAGGGAGAATAATGAAACTAATCACAGAAACAAATCTTGATGGTATCGATATGATTACAGAAGCCAAAGAAGATGGTGGTAAGAATTACTACATCGAAGGTGTTTTTATGCAATCAGACACCAAAAATAAGAATGGTCGAGTATATCCTAAAGATATCCTGATGAATGAAGTTACACGATATGCAAAAGAGTATGTTGGTAACAAACGAGCATTGGGTGAACTTGGACATCCAGAAGGACCAACAGTAAATTTAGAACGAGTATCCCATATTATTACAGAACTTCGTCAAGAAGAAAACAATATTCTAGGTAAAGCAAAAATTATGGACACCCCATACGGCAAGATTGTAAAAAATCTAATCGATGAAGGTGCTAAAATCGGTGTTTCATCTCGTGGTATGGGTTCACTTAAAAAAAATAAACAAGGTATAAATGAAGTACAGAACGATTTTATGCTTTCAGCCGTTGATATTGTTGCAGACCCTTCTGCACCCAGTGCATTTGTAAATGGTATTATGGAAGGTAAAGAGTGGGTTTGGGATAATGGTATTATCAAAGCCCAAGATGTAGAGAGTTATGAAACCCTAATCAACTCTGCTTCGTCAAAAGCAGACCTAGAGGAAAAGACCCTCTTTGCATTCGTTGATTTTTTGTCAAAATTATAGATATTATATATAATAGAAATACAAGTTGTGCCGATTTCATTAGGCATCAGAAATAAGAATACACAGGAGTATTAAAAATGTCCGAAAAACTAGACCCAGTTCAAACTGCCCAAGCAATTTTTGAAGGCAAAGTGAACGACACAGAACAAGAAGTTTCAGAAGACCTTCGTAAAGCACTAAAGGGTGCAGTTAAAGAGGGTCTTGATGAATTTGAATTTGAAGGTAAAACCTACAAAGTATCAGAATTCAACGAAGAAGAATTAAAACTTGCAACAGGTGGTGACGATGTTCCCGCCGCAGATGCAGGAGAGAAAAAGAAACCAAAGAAAGCAAAAGACCCAAAACCAGAAGCATCTAGTGCATCTGCAAAAGAAGAATCGGTTAAACTTGATGTAGACGATATCGAAATCGTTGCTGAAGATTCAAGCGATGACTCAGATATGTCTGCTCTTTTCTCTGGTGAAGACCTATCAGAAGAATTCAAAACTAAAGCAACTACTATCTTTGAAGCGGCTGTTTCAGCACGAGTCAAAGATATTGCTTCTGAACTTGAAACAAGTGCAAACGAACAAGTTTCTGAAATTACTGAAGCACACAAAGCAGAACTCAGTGAATCTCTTGATGACTACCTCAACTATGTTGTATCGGAATGGGTTTCTGAAAACGAACTTGCAGTAGACCGTGGACTTAAAACTGAAATAACTGAAAGTTTTATGGGTGGACTCAAAACACTCTTTGAATCGCACTTCATTGATATGCCAGAAGACAAGTACGACCTAGTTGCTGAACTAGAAGCAAAAGTTGAAGCACTTGAAGGTTCAATCAACGAAGAAATGCAAAAGAATGTTGAACTATCAAGCAATCTTTCAGAAGCAAAAGCAGAAGATATTCTTGCTGATATGTCTGAAGGTCTTGTAGCAACACAGGTTGAAAAGTTTGGAAAACTTGCAGAAGGTCTTGAGTATGATACACTAGACCAATATCGTGAGAAACTTGCAGTAATCAAAGAATCATACTTCGGTAAATCAAAATCATCTATGAATGTAATTTCAGAAGATGAAATTGAAATTGAAGACACCACAGAAGATACAATTGCTGACCCACATATGAATCGATATTCTCAATATCTTTCAAAGCAAGGTAAGCACAATAATTATTGAAATTTATAATATTATAAATAATCTCGTTACAACAACGCTAACACTGTGTTAGCATAATTATAAATCCATTAAGGAGTAAGAAAATGGAACAAAATGATATTACACAAGTTGCAGAGCAACTTAAAGAAAAATGGAATCCTGTATTAGAACATACAGACCTTCCAACAATTGGTGACAACTACAAAAAGAATGTCACTGCAATTCTGTTAGAAAATCAAGAACAAGCAATGCTTGTTGAAGCACCAACAAATGCAACTGGTTCAAATATTGATAATTGGGACCCAGTTTTAATTAGTCTTGTACGCCGTGCGATGCCTAACCTAATGGCATACGACATTGCGGGTGTTCAACCAATGACTGGCCCTACTGGTCTTATCTTTGCACTTAAAGCGAAGTACACTAGTCAAGGTGGAACAGAAGCGTGGCCGATGAACATCGATACTGACTTTGCGGGTGGTGCATCAGCAGATTATGCCGCTGATGACAATGACCCACTAGCAGCCGGTGCAAATAACCAAGCAGCCGGTGCGACAATTGATACAATGCACGTTGGACACGCTATGTCCACTGCTACAGCAGAAGGTCTTGAAGGTACTGGTGCAAATGCATTCAACCAAATGGCATTCAGCATTGACAAGACATCCGTTGTTGCTAAATCTCGTGCGTTGAAAGCAGAATACACAACTGAACTCGCTCAAGACTTGAAAGCAGTTCACGGTTTAGATGCAGAAACAGAACTTGCTAACATTCTCTCGACTGAAATCCTTTCGGAAATCAACCGAGAAGTTGTCAAGACTATCTACAAAGGTGCTAAACTTGGTGCCCAACAACTTGACCTTGCATACAAAGGTGCGGGTGGTGCAACATTCGGTTTATCTGGTGGTTCAATCGGTGGTATCTACGACCTTGATGCTGATGCAGACGGTCGTTGGAGTGCTGAGAAGTTCCGTGGACTTTTGTTCCAACTCGAACGAGAAGCAAACCAAATCGCTAAAGACACACGCCGTGGTAAAGGTAACCTAGTTATCTGCTCCTCAGATGTTGCTTCAGCACTCGCAATGGGTGGATTCCTACAACTCTCAGGTGGAGATGCAGGTAACCTAACCGTAGACGATACTGGTAACACATTCGTTGGTACACTCGGTGGTGGTAGAATGAAAGTATATGTTGACCCATATGCGACTACTGACTACTGTTGCGTAGGTTACAAAGGTACTTCACAGTACGATGCAGGTTTATTCTACTGTCCATACGTTCCACTACAAATGGTTCGTGCGGTTGGTGAAAATTCCTTCCAACCTAAAATCGGTTTCAAGACTCGCTATGGTCTAGTGAACAACCCATTCGTTGGTACTGCATACGCTGACCCATCAAGCACTGCTTCTAACCGCAGAAACCCATACTACAGAATCTTCCGTGTTGATAATCTTCACGGTGAAGGTTAATTGTTAGTATAGTTTAAGTTATATTTTTGATTAAGGGTGTCCTTCGGGACACCCTTTTTCATTTGTATAAATATATTAACAGGAGATTTGTATTATGTCTACAGGTATTACAGGTTCTGACTTGCCCGGCGTTCCAACATCACTAGGTGTAAGTCCAGACAAAAGACAACCCACTAACACAAACCAAGTTGGTTCTACTAACTATCGGTTTTTCTTGCACCGTGCCCCAGCAGTGACTTATTTTTGTCAATCAGTTACTTTGCCCGGCGTAGATATTGATGCACTTGAACAGGAAACTTTCTTTGCATCTGCAAAACAGCCTGGATATAAACCAAACTTCAGTGACTTTACAATCAAATTCTTAATTGATGAAGACCTACAGAACTGGCGAGAAATTTATGATTGGATGAAAAGTTACAGTGGATTCGAGGATTTTGATGGATTCACTTCCCCAGAAGCCGACCATTTCTCTGATGCAACCCTAATGATTCTGACAAGTGGTATGAATGCGAATCTAGAAGTAACATTCAAAAACTGTTTTCCTACTTCATTAGGTAGTATTGAGTTTGATTCTAGTATTGATGATATTGAAGCCCTTACCACCGATATTACTTTCGCCTTTGACAGTTACTCAATAAATAAACTATAAAGTTTTTGACTTCTGCTGATATGGCAGTATAATATACACTATGAAACTAACTGATATACGAAAAATGGCAGAACAAGATGCGGTGATTGATGAAACAGAACTCGGAAGCGAGTCAATCAAAATTCCACAACTCCACAACAAATACCTAGTGCTAATGCAGGATGAGAAATTCGCATTACAACAAATGAATATCCAATTCTATCAGATGAAAAGATTGAAGTGGGAATACTATACAGGTAAAATGGACAAAGAAACTCTTGATGAGTTGGGGTGGCAGCCGTTCCAACTCAATGTTCTCAAGAAAGATTTGGATTTGTATTTTGATGCAGATGAAGATTTAGTAGAACTTAAAGGTAAAATCATTTATCAAGATTCTAAAATAGATTTTCTTGAGAATACACTCAAAACTCTAAACAACAGAAATTGGGTAATCAGAAACGCAATTGAGTGGAATAAATTTACTCAGGGTGGTTTGTAAAATAGTGATATTGGTTGAGAAAAAGAATTCAGTGCATATGAAAGTATATGCAGAGGACAGAGGAATAGAGAAAGAACTGAATTCCTTTTTCACCTTCAAAGTTCCCGGCCACGAGTATATGCCCTCATATAGAAACAGAATGTGGGATGGGAATATAAAATTATACAGTGTACATTCTAAAGAACTCTATACAGGGCTATATGACCACCTAGAGAGGTTTTGTGCTGATAGAGGGTATCCCCTATCTGGGTGGTCACCAAAACCCTCACGAGCCGTGGATGATGCTCTAATAAGCAAGTTTATAGACAACCATCTTAAACCATCGGTAAATGGACAGAGAATCCACGCACGAGAGCATCAGGTAGATGCGGTTCATCACTCAATAAACAGCGATAGAACGCTCCTGCTCTCTCCTACTGGGTCAGGGAAGTCGCTAATGATTTACTCTCTAATGAGATACTATAATGACATATTAGACCCCAATAAGAAGATTCTAATCATTGTTCCGACTACCTCACTGGTATCACAGATGTATAGTGACTTTGCAGATTATTCTAGTAACGATGGTGTGTGGAATGTTTCTCAGGAATGTCACAAAGTAACGGCAGGGAAAGACAAACTAAATCCAAATAAACGAATCGTGATTTCTACTTGGCAATCTATTCATAAACTGGGAAAGAAATATTTTGATAATTTTGGTGCGGTGTTTGGGGATGAATGTCATCTATTCAAGGCGAAATCCCTTACAACAATTATGACCAAACTAGAAAATTGCAAATATAGAATCGGAACAACAGGAACTCTTGATGGAACACAATGTCATAAATTAGTCATTGAGGGATTGTTTGGTTCTGTATATAAAGTAACTACTACAAAGAAACTTATTGAGAAAGAAGTATTATCCGATTTTGAAATTGATTGTATTGTTCTGAAACATTCAGAAGATTTCAAAAAGAAATATAAAAGAGTTACATATCAGGAAGAAATTGATGCAATAGTAGGATACGACAAGAGAAATGAGTTTATTGCAGATTTGACAAAATCACTGAAAGGTAATTCTTTGGTGTTATTTCAATATGTAGAAAAACACGGTAAGCCGTTATATGATTTAATAAAAGAGAAATGTCCAGAAAAAGATATATACTTTATACACGGTGGTACAGAATCAGAACTTCGTGAAAAGATTAGGAAACTAATGGAGAGGAAAGATAATGCAGTTATCGTTGCATCATATGGAACTTTTTCAACAGGCATCTCTATTAGGAAGTTGCACAACATCGTGTTTGCTTCCCCTTCAAAATCAAGAATCCGTGTATTACAATCAATCGGTAGACAACTTCGGAAATCCGAACACAAAGAAAAAGCACGACTCTACGACATCTCAGATGATATCTGTTGGAAAAAATATAAAAACCACACTTACCGACACTATGAAGAAAGATTGAAATTATATAGAACAGAAAAGTTTTCTCACCGAACAATTCATATAAATATAGAGTAAGGAGTTTTTATATGTCTAAAAACAATATTTACCGATTGTTCAGATTAACAAATGGTGACAATCTAGTTGCAAAGATACATCGTTCCACAGACGATAAATATTATCTTGAGCGACCAATGAGAATAACATCTATTATAGCCAATGACCCAATTGACCCCACAGGGATGTTCAAAAGGGAATTAGTTTACCTAGTCCCTTGGATAGAACACACAAACGATAATGTTGTTCCAATTAAAAAATCAGTTGTAGTGTCTATGTGTATGGCTGATACAGAAATCAGCACAGCATATGATATTCAGAAAGAACGAGAAGATGTAGGCGGAATGGGTGAAGAATCTTCTGATGCTCCTTTTCCAGAACAACCAACACATCCAAATAATAAGGATATTGATGAACTTCTTGGAAATATTATGTTTGAAGATGGAGAATTTATTCCAGAAAATAAAAATATAACTGATATGTCAATTAAAGATATTGTTAATAACATCCTCAATGACATCGTTGCAAATGCACATCAACCACCAGAAGAAGAATGGGACGAAAATACAATTGACAAAACTCGTGATGACTATGGTTGTCACTTAGAAGATTGGTCACCTTATATCGAAGATTACACGAAAGAACCGCCTCCACACACGGAAGATGATACAAAAAAAGATTCCTAAGAATCTTGAAACTGTCATCCTTTCTTATATATTATTAAATACCCCCTGTTGAATCCAGACATTATATGTATAAAACAGCCATTAATTTGTCAAGTCATTTTAGAAAATAATTTTAAATATTTTTGTTGATTTATTAATTTCTTCTGTTATACTTTCGTATAACACAAAAGGAAATAAATATTGTGAGTAAAAAGAAAAAGAAAAGAACAAAACAAGCACCAGAGCATTATGTAAATAACAAAGAATTTTATATTGCTTTATGTGAATGGAAAGACCAACTAGCAGAAGCAGAAGAATGTGGCGACCCAAAACCACCAATATCAGATTATATTGGTGAATGTTTTTTAAAGATGGCTACAGGAATTGCACGAAGACCCAATTTTAATAACTACGAATTTAAAGAAGATATGATTGGGGATGCTATTGAGAACTGTATTCTTTATGCTCATAATTTTAAAAAAGAAGGAAAGAATCCTTTTGCATATTTTACACAAATGATGTACTATGCTTTTATACGAAGAATACAAAAAGAAAAAAAGCAATTATATGTGAAGTATAAATTAGCCGAAACAATGGAAGATTTTCAAAACTATATTTCTTGGGATGATACCGACCCTCACGAGAAATTATCTCTTAATAGGAAGTTTGGAGTTTCGGAAAATGATATAGAAAATTTTAAGAGTGGAAGCAAGAAGAAGACCGCAAAGAAGAAGACCACAAAGAAGAAGAAAGACACAGGTGGTACATTGGATGATATATTATGAGTAAGGTGGCTTTAGTAACGGATACTCATTTTGGTGCAAGGAACGATTCTCAATTATTTCTAGATTACTTTTCGGAATTCTTTGAAGAACAATTTTTCCCTACATTAAGAAAACACGACATCGACACTGTGATACACGCAGGCGATTTAGTAGACAGACGAAAGTATATTAATTTTAATACATTATCTACTATTCGTAACAAGTTTATGCAACCATTGAAGGATATGGGAGTTACTGTTCATTGTATATTAGGAAATCACGACACATATTATAAGAACACTAACGATTTAAATTCATTGAAGGAATTATTTGTAGACAAGTACGATAATTTTATTTTATATGAGAAACCTACGGTCATTGACCTTGATGGGTTTGAGATATCGTTGCTTCCGTGGGTGAACAGAGAAAATAAAGAAAAATCATTAGAGTTTATCAAGAACACTAAAACAGATTGGTTGATTGGTCATCTTGAACTTACAGGATATGAAGTGATGCGAGGCATCAAATATGAAGATGGAATGAACCCAGATATTTTCAAGAAGTTTGAACAGGTAATCTCTGGACATTTTCATTGCAAGCAGGACAAAGGTAATATTCTTTATCTTGGAACACCATATCAAATGACATTTTCTTGTGTAGGTGAACCAAAAGGATTTTGGATTCTTGATACCGAAACACGAGAGATGGAATATATTCAGAACAAGAAAAAGAAGTTCTTTAGTATTGTTTACAACGATGAAGAAAATACATACGACAAGTTTATATCACGAACCCACAAAGAATATAAAGATGCATATGTAAAAATTTATGTGACACACAAAGAGAAGCCATACATCCTTGATAAAGTAATCGACACTTTATATCAAAGTGGTGTATTTAGTTTGAATGTTGTGGACAATATGGACGATACATTTAACTTTGATGATGATAAGAAAGCCGATATGACCAAATCAACCCTAGAATTGTTGTTTGAGGAGATAGACAACAACGAAACATTGAAGAATAAAAAAGAAGTAAAAGGTTTGATAAAAGAGTTGTATATGGAGAGTTTGAGTGTATAATAGTAAGTAATTATGTTAGTATTTAAAACGGTGAAGTATAAGAACTTCTTGAGTACAGGTAACACCCCAACAGAGGTGTATCTAAACAAATATAATACGGTACTTGTATCTGGTGAGAACGGTGCAGGGAAATCAACAATGCTCGATGCATTGACTTTTGTGTTGTTTGGTAAATCATTTCGTGGTATCAACATCAAGGGACTGACTAACAGCATCAACGAAAAGGACTGCGTTGTTGAGGTAGAGTTTTCATACAACAAAGATGTATATAAAGTTATTCGTGGACAGAAACCAAAGATATTTGAAATCTATAAGAACGGAAATCTCGTTCCACAGAATGCAACTGTAAGAGATTATCAACAGATTCTTGAAGAACAAATTTTAAAGATGTCTTATAAGGCATTTTGTCAAGTAGTCATCTTGGGTTCATCTAACTATATTCCTTTTATGAAACTATCGAATGCAGATAGACGGAAGATTGTTGAGGATTTACTTGACATTAATATCTTTTCTACTATGGGGAATATGTTGAAGTCGAGAATGTCAGAGAACAAAGACAAGTTACAACTCATTTCGACAAGATTGACAGTCCTCATTACACAAATTGACAGTCACAAAAATCTCATTGAACGAATGGAAAATAAGGCAAAAGAATCTGTTTCTAGCCACAAAGAGGATTTACAATCTACTAACAAACAGATTCAAGAACTCACTGGTGAAGTGAATAATTGGCAGAGAGAAGTTGATATTCTATTAGAGAAGGTGAAGGATGAAAGTTCGTTATCGTCTAAACTGATTAAAGCAGAAGGTCTTGAGAAACAACTGAAAACAAACATCAAGAAGGTCATCAAAGATATCTCATTTTATACCGATAATGATTCCTGTCCTATTTGCGACCAAAGCATCACAGATGAACACAAAGAATCTGAAGTATCAAAGAAGAATGAAAAGATGGAAGAACTTAACGATGCGGTGAATAAGATTGGTGAAACCATATCAGAAACAGAGGACACACTAACAGAAATTAATTCTGTTCTGTCTGATATTAGTACACTAGAAAAAAAGATTTCAAACAACAATTCATCCATTTCCGCCAGCAATCGGTATATCACAAAATTAAATAGTGATATTCAGGAGATTGCGGAAGACCGTGAAGAACTAGACAATGAACGAGAACGATTAGAAGAAATAGAGGCAGAATATCAGAAGATAGATAAGAAGAAAGAAGGATTAGTAGAAACCAGAACGGTTATGGAAGATACATCTTCTCTAATCAAAGAAGGCGGAATCAAAACAAAAATCATCAGGTACTATTTACCAGTGATGAACAAATTAATAAACAACTATCTTGCATCTATGGATTTCTTTTGTCAATTTACACTGGATGAAGATTTCTCTGAAACAATCAAGAGTCGATATCGAGATGATTTTACCTATTACAATTTCAGCGAAGGCGAACGATTGCGTATTGACCTTTCTTTGCTTTTGGTGTGGCGTGAAATTGCAAGACAAAAGAACAGCGTTAATTGTAATCTACTAATATTGGATGAAGTATTTGATTCTAGTTTAGATATAGGCGGAACAGAGGAGTTTCTAAAGATTCTAAACACATTCGGTGAGAGAGCAAATGTATTTGTTATTACACATAAAGCAGACCAGTTAATGGATAGATTTAAGAATCATATTCACTTTGAAAAGAAAAACAATTTCTCAAGGATTATAAGTGCAACATAATATTATGAAAACTGAAACACAACAATTTTATGAACGAAACAATTATGTAATCAATTCAGAAATGAATTGCTATTACCAAGACCTTGCTAATATGACCCCAGACGAATTTCGTGAATGGGTAATCAAGATGCGAAAGACAGTAAAAGAATCTTGGGACTTGTTCGGAAACCCACCCCGCATCGGTAAAGACGAACAAGCACTCGTTGAGCAATTCAATAAGATGGCAGAGTTTCCTATTCACGAGTTTACATTCACCGATGAACTTTCTGATGTAGACAATGATGTTATTATAAACAAATCACGACTTGGTGGTGAAGCAGACCAATGGTTTAGTAATATGATGAAGACACGAATTAACTATACAGAGAAAGACACAGGATATTCCATTTACGATTTGTTTGCCGATGACCGACATCTTGAGAAAATGGTAAAGGGAAGTATGCGACATTTCCGCCGAGATAGTTTATATGAACACGCAAAATCTGCAATTCGTAATAACGACAAGTACGCAGTGGTAAGTGTAGATAATGGCAAAGAATGGATGGAAGCATTTCATAATAACCCAAAGATTTTTAAAGGTTATGATTTTATGCTTGAAGAAACTAAGATGCGGGAAGGTGTAAACAGTGGATATTATCAGGTAGAACAATCTGATATTCTTCAGTTATCTAGACAACAAGTATTGGATTATAAAGAAAAAGGATGGTTGGAGTATCGCAATCATTCTACATTCGATATAGATAATATGGGTGACAACAAAGCATACAACATTCGTGTGTATAAAAAAGACAAAAAGATGTTTCCAAGAGGATTTTCGTCTTTTCGCATAGGATATATCCAAGTAGCCGTTAATTTCCCATCGATGACTGCTAAATACTTATATGAAAGATTCACCGAAGATTTCAAAGACCAAGAAGTTATTAACATCTATGACCCATCGGCTGGTTGGGGTGGTCGTATACTTGGCGCTATGGCTGTTAGGGATGACCGCAGGATTCATTATATTGGTACTGACCCCAATACTGACAATTTTAGTGATGATGGTGGTGACAACAAGTATGCTTATCTCGCAGATTTTTACAATACCAAAACTTATCGTGGAAATCCAATCTTTTCCGAAACGAATACTTATCATATTTTCAAAGAAGGGTCAGAGGAAATCGGAAAACACCCAGAATTTCAACAGTACAGAGGAAAAATCGACCTTATCTTTACTTCACCACCTTATTTCAACAGAGAGGCGTATAGCGAAGACAAAACTCAGTCGTACAAAAAATATGGGTCATCCTACGAATCTTGGAGAGATGGATTCCTCAGAGGAACACTAGAAACTTGTGTTGAATATTTAAAACCAGACAGGTATTTGCTATGGAACATAGCCGATTTAAAGATAGGTAAAAACTTCTTACCACTTGAACAAGATTCAAGAGATATTCTCGAATCTTTAGGAATGGAATATTGCTATACACTTAAAATGGCGATGGAGTCAATGCCCGGCCAAAATAGATTGGACGAGAATGGCGTTCCAATGTGCAAAAACTTCTGCAAAGTAAATGGCAAGTATATGAAGTATGAACCTGTATTTGTTTTCAGAAAATTGTCTTGACAAATTGATTTTTTATGTCATACTATAAATTATGATTTTACTAGATACAAACCAAACAATGATTGCAACCCTCTTTTCTATGTACAAGAAAAATGAGTTGGTCAATGTAACCGAAGATGATATCCGCAAAGCAACTTTGCTTGGTATTAGCCGATTTAATAATCAATTCAAAGACAAGTATGGTGAAATAGTTTTGTGCTATGACACTGGTAACTACTGGCGGAAAGATATATTCCCAGAATATAAAGCAAGCAGAAAGAAAGCACAGAAAAGTGATGGTGTAGATTGGGGAAGAATCTATGGTTACTTTGGAACTGTTCGGGAAGAAATTAAGGAAGTATTTCCGTTTAAATCGATGTACTTAAATCATCTTGAAGCAGATGATATTATTTCTGTGTTGGTGGAGAATTTATATGATAAGGAAAATATACTCATCGTATCGTCCGACAAAGATTTCCAACAACTGCAACGATTCCCTAATGTTCAACAATACAGTCCCAATAAAAAGAGTATGATTGTGTGCGAAGACCCAGAAGCATTTCTTGTAGAACATATGGTCAAGGGTGATGTATCTGATGGTATTCCCAATGTATTGTCCGATGACGATACCTTCATAGACCCAGACAAAAAGCAAACCACAATGACCAAGAAACGACTGAACGAAGCAATAGGACACTATACATCGGGTGCATTAAATTTTAATGAAACACAAGTTAAATATATCAGGAATTGGATTAGAAATAAAACAATGATTGATATGAAAGAAATCCCACAAGAACATAAAGACAGAATACTTGATGAGTGGGTAAAACCAATGGTTGGTGATAACTCACAAGTATTTGATTATATGGTCGGTAATCGACTAGGAGATATGGTAGACATTGTAATATGAAGCGGTCAAATAACAACAATAAAGGTGGAGATAATAAAAAACGATATTGTGGTAGTGGAAAAGCAAAAAAAACCAAAAAAAGAAAATTACGACACAAAGATAAACGAGCAATTAAAGATATGATTGATAATGTCAAACCAGATGAATATGACAAATATTCTGATTATATAGGATGGGATAATGATTGACAAGAGAAGCCCCTATGATACAATTACAATACATAAACCCAAACAACGGAGAATATTATGACAACAGCAACAACAAATAAAATGAACATTTCAACCGAAACACTTGATTTACTTAAAAACTTTTCAAGTATTAATTCAAATATACTTGTAAAAGAAGGAAACCGAATTCGTACTATTTCAAACTATAAGAATGTTTTAGCAGAAGCAACTGTTTCGGAAACCTTCGATACAGAGTTTGGTATTTGGGATTTGACGAAATTTCTCGGCACGGTATCTCTTTTTGATTCGCCAACATTTGAATTTGGTGAACGAGCAGTTACTGTTTCTGGAAATAATGGTGCAGAAGTTGTTTATTATTATTGTGAACCAAAACTTCTTACAACGGTTACCAAAGAAATCAAAATGCCTGATGCAGTGGTGAACTGTGAACTTCTTGAATATGATTTCAAGGAAATTCAAAAATCCTCATCTGTCCTGCAACTACCAGACCTAAAGATTTCATCAGAAGGTAACAAAGTAGTCCTCACAGTACAAGACCGAAAAGACCCTTCATCCAATACATATTCAATGGAAATTGGTGACCACAATGAAGATAGCACATTTGAATTTTTCTTCAAGATGGAGAATTTGAAAATGCTTATAGGTGATTATGACGTTGAGATTTGTAAAAACAGTGTTGCTCGTTTCACAAACAAGAACATTGATTTGAAGTATTGGATTGCAATGGAGCCGGACTCAAATTATAACGGATGATGATGACTTTAACAGAAAATAAATCTTATCTCTGGACGGAAAAATACCGACCAAAATCAATCGAAGAATGTATCTTACCCGAACGGATTAAGAAAACATTCCAAGATATGATTGATTCTGGAGAATCCCAAAACTTACTCCTATCAGGAAGTGCGGGTTGCGGTAAAACTACAGTGGCGAAAGCACTTTGTAATGAACTCGATACAGATTGGATGATGATTAACTGTTCGGAAGACGGTAACATCGACACTCTAAGAACGAGAATTCGTAGTTTTGCAAGCACTGTGTCGTTGACAGGTTCTAAGAAAGTTGTAATCTTAGACGAATTTGATTATGCAAATGCACAGTCGATGCAACCTGCACTTCGGGGTTTTATTGAAGAATTCGCAGACAATTGCCGATTCATCTTAACTTGTAATTTCAAGAATAGAATCATCGAACCAATTCATTCACGGTGTACCTGTATTCATTTCCAATTTAATAAGAAGGATATGAGTGCAATGTCTGCACAGTTTATGAAACGAGTAACTGATATTCTTGAAGGCGAAGGTGTTCCCTTTGAACCGAAGGTGATAGCGAAACTCATCGTGCGATATGCACCCGACTTCCGCCGTGTCATCAATGAACTTCAACGATATTCTATTGCAGGAACAATAGATGTGGGCATTCTTGCAGATATCGAGAACAGTAAAATTAATGACTTGGTTACATCAATGAAGGAAAAGGATTTTCAGTCAATGAGAAAGTGGGTTGTCGATAATCTTGACAACGACCAAGTACAGTTGTTCAAGAAATTATATGACAATTTATCGGATAGTGTTGAACCACAAAGTATCCCCTCTGCAATTTTGATTATTGCAGAATACCAATATAAGGCCGCATTTGTAGCAGACCAAGAAATTAATATGACTGCTTGTTGCACAGAATTAATGATGGAGTGTACATTTAAATGATTAAACCACTAAATGATAATGTAGTAATTATTTACGAAGAAGTAAAAGAAAAGACAACCGACTCTGGTATTATCGTAACAGGTAGTGCCGTAGAGGACAGAAGTAAGCCCGCCATAGCAATTGTTGCAGGAGTAGGTGATGCTGTCACCGTTGGATTAAATGTAGGTGATGTTGTTTTGTGGGACAGAGTTGCTAAAGGCGTATGCGAAGGTTGCATTATTGTACACGAATCCACAATTCTTGCGGTTATTGAAAATGAAACTGAGTGATTATTTAAACGCAATCAACCACACCAAAGTGGCGATGCACAAACTAGATGATGACTATGAATTTGTTCTCAAGAAGTATGTCCCCTTTATAATCAATAAGGGGGTTTCATACTTCCCAGATTCAATCATACAGGCGAACAATATGAACTTCTTTTGTGGGATTGATAAGAGAATGCATTTCGACTATTTGCAACATTCTATTCGGAAACGAAAGAGATTCAGTAAGTGGATGAAGAAAACTGCTCCATCAGATTTACAAACAGTCAAAGATTATTTTGGATATTCCAATTCAAAAGCATACGAAGCATTAAACATATTGAACAAATATGACATAAAACAGATGAAAGAGGAATTAAATGTGGGCGGAAGTGATAATAGAGGGGGGGTGTGAATGTTTCTATTATATACATAATTATGAAAGTGAACCATAAAGAAAGATGGAGTATATAATGGAAAGAGAACGATTAACAGCCGATGACTTAGTGGAAGTTAAACTTGCAGAGGATGAGGACTTCCTAAAAGTAAAAGAAACCCTAACACGAATTGGGGTTTCTTCTCGCAAAGATAATAAATTATATCAATCTTGTCATATTCTTCATAAACGAGGAAAGTATTATATTGTACATTTCAAAGAATTATTCGGACTTGATGGTCTTCCATCCAATATGACCGATAATGATATTGCACGAAGAAATACAATCATCAGTTTATTAGAAGAATGGGAATTGATAGAACTTGCAGATGAAAATTGGGTGTGCGAACCCGCCGCATCTGTGGGTCAAATAAAAATTATTCCTCACAAGGAAAAGAGTAATTGGGAACTTGTACCCAAATACCACATAGGAAAGCGTAACTAAATATAGTATGGAGATTACATTATGAGCAAATTATTGATTAAGTTCCCAACCCGAAACCGTCCAGAAAAATTCAAACAAGTATTACAGAAGCATATTGATTATCTATCAGGAAATCACGATGTACGATTTGTAATTACGATGGATGAAGATGATGACACAATGAACACCGATGAGATGCGAGAGTGGTTAGATGCTCTTGATGTTGATTTGAAGTATAACTATGGTCAATCTAAAAACAAAATTGAAGCGTGTAATGCAGATATGGAAGGCGAAGAATTTGATGTCGCATTATTAACATCTGATGATATGATTCCTTGTTTAGAAGGATATGATGATATCATCTTTCAGGGATTCCAACAATGTTTCCCAGATTTTGATGGTGGTATTAAATTCAACGATGGTCTACGACCAGTAGATGACCCACTAATGACCTTACCTGTTCTTGGTGGTAAGTTATATAAAGCAATGGGATATTTCTATCACCCAGAATATGTTTCGTTGTATGCAGATAATGATACAACAAACATTTGTGCAGGGCTTGGAAAGTTTGTTATTGCGAAAATTTGCATTATCCGACACGAATGGATTCCCGGCAATCACCCAGATGCAGATGAAATGCATCAGGAACAAGAAAGTCCAGAACTCTATGCAAAAGATAAAGCAGAATTTGAAAAACGAGGAACTGAAGGGTTTGATTTAGAACGAATCCGTGAAGCACTTGAAGGACAAAAAGTATGAAGCGAAAAGCAATTTTAGTATGTGGTGGTGGCGGTTTCATCGGAAGTCATCTAGTAAAGAAACTTAAAGAACAAGGACATTGGGTACGAGTATGTGATTTAAAATATCCAGAATATTCTGATTCCCCTGCTGACGATTTTGTTATAGGTGATTTGCGTAGTCAAAAGGTTTGTGATGATTTGTTTGAAACTTATGTTGATGGAGTCAAAAGACGAAAAACAAAATTTGGGGAGTTTGACCAGACAAACACTGGTGCGTTAATTTATGATGAAATTTACCAATTAGCAGCCGATATGGGTGGTGCAGGTTTTGTGTTTACTGGAGAGAATGATGCAGACATTATGCATAATTCTGCATTGATTAATCTTAATATGGTAGAACGAGCAACAGAACACCAAACACGAAAACTATTTTATAGTTCTAGTGCGTGTATGTATCCAGAACACAATCAACTAGACCCAGACAATCCCAAATGCACAGAAGATTCAGCATATCCAGCCGCACCAGATAGTGAATATGGTTGGGAAAAATTATTCAGCGAAAGAATGTTCCTCGCCTTTGCACGGAACAAAGGATTGAATGTTCGTGTTGCACGATTTCATAATATATTTGGAATAGAAGGAACTTGGGATGGTGGACGAGAGAAAGCCCCCGCCGCAATGTGTCGTAAGGTGTGTCTTGCAGAAGACGGCGGAGAAATTGAAGTATGGGGTGACGGTCTACAAACTCGTTCATTCCTTTACATCGATGAATGTGTTGAAGCAGTATTGCGTTTGATGGATTCTGATTTCTGTGAACCAGTGAACATCGGTTCAGAGGAAATGATTGCTATTAACAATTTTGCACAAATGGCAATTGACATCTCTGGTAAAGATGTTACAATTAAAAACATTAAAGGACCTGAAGGTGTTCGTGGTCGCAACTCTGACAACTCTTTGATTAGAGAGAAACTTGGTTGGGATTACAAAATGCCGTTGAGAGAAGGAATGGAAAAGACCTACAAATGGATTCAAGGACAAATTGAATCACAAAGTGATGTGGGTTATGTTTATGATGATGGTGTGGTTTCACACATAAAAATAAGTAAAATATAGAATGAATAAAATTATAGCGTATAGTTTATGGGGAGAAGACCCAAAATATACAATAGGTGCAATAAAGAATGCACAGGGAATTTGTGAATTATATCCAGAGTGGATTGGAAGATTTTACTGTGGTCAAAGTGTTCCTTCCGAAATTATTAAAGAATTGGAACAAACCCCAAACACAGAAGCCATAGTGATGGATGAAGATGGAGATTGGACAGGAATGTTCTGGCGATTCCTGTCGGCAGATAGTGATGATGTTGTACTGTCAAGAGATACAGATTCACGAATTACTCAACGAGAAGTAGATGCCGTAAATGAATGGTTAGAATCAGATAAAGATTTTCATATTATGCGTGACCACCCATATCACGGAACACAAATTCTTGGTGGGATGTGGGGATGCAGAAACGGAATATTAAAAGGTATAAGTGAATGGATGGAAAATTACACCAAAGGAGATTTTTGGCAAGTAGACCAGAACTTCTTGAGGGAGATGATATATCCAAAAATACAAAACAACACTTTTGTACACGATGAATTTTTTGAAAAGAAATCATTTCCAACAAAAAGAAAATCAAGAGAGTTCGTAGGTCAAGCATTTAATGAAGATGATAGTGAGTGCGAAACAACCCACGGAGATATGGTAATATGACACAGTATTCACAATATGGAGAAGAAGTAGTTATTGATTCATTTTTTAATAAAAAGAAAAATGGATTTTGCGTAGATGTTGGTGCGGCAAATGGTATACGATATTCTAATTCTAGGTATTTGATTGAAGAATTAAACTGGTCTGCGGTTTTAATAGAACCACATCCAACATTTTTTGATGAATTGAAAGAGTTATATAAAAACACAGATACTGTTAGTTTGTTGAATATAGCCGCACACTCAAAAACAGGTAAATTGCCATTTTATGTTTATGGTAGAGATGAACACGCACAAGTATCAACTCTTTCTGAATCCTTTAAAGAACGAGTTATAAACATTCACGGAAATAAATATGAAGATGAACCCACAATAGTAAATGTGGAATCATTAAAGAACATATTAAAAGACCTACCATTTGTAGATTTTCTTTCTATCGATTGCGAGGGTGTAGATATGGAAGTAATAAAATCAAATGATTGGGAGATGTATAGACCCGACTTAGTGTGTGTAGAGCAAAGTATGCCAGAAGAAGAAATTGTAGAATTTATGTCTTCTGTTAATTATAAATTATATAAAAAAACAGCAGGTAATATGTTTTTCACAACTATAAGAAAAAACTAATGAAAATATTATTAATACAAGAAAATGGAAGACACGATGCAAATAGACATTTTAGGGAATGTTTTTGTTTACAACGGTCGTTTGAAAAGCACGGACACGAGTGTGAAGTGTGGGGATTGGGTCACGACAACTATACAGAAACTCCAGAGTGGGATTCATATGATTGGATAATTAACCTAGAGAATTATGATACCAATGGTTGGCAACCATCTTTATCACAAACAACAAATCCCTATAAGTTTCTTTGGAGCATCGATGCACATTGTAGAGGAGAGGAAGTGTTTGAGGATACTTTCAAAGAAGGAAACTATAATGTTTTGTTACACTCAACCAAGGATTTTGTAAAGAAAGAATATCATTATTGGTTTCCGAATGCATTTGATGATGGTTTGATTAAACCTCTCGACATCGAAAAGAAATTTGATTTGGGATTTTGTGGCAACTATGTAAATCGAAAACAAATATTAGAATATTTGGAGAAAACTAAAGGTCTTCACTTGGACATTTTTGTTATAGGTGATGCGATGGTAGAAGCAATTAATTCATATAAATGTCAATTTAATTTGAACATAGGGAATGATATTAATTACAGGTCATTTGAAACTATAGGGTGTGGAACTTTACTTCTAACAAACTACAATCCACAATACGAGGAATTGGGATTTATCGATGGTCAGAATTGTTTTTTCTATTCTACACAAGACGAACTGAAAGAAAAAATCAATTACATTAAAGAAAATGATATTTCTGATATCGCAATGAATGGATATGAGTTGTCAAAAAAGAATACTTATGATGTCAGGGTTAAACAATTACTAGAGAGTTTTAAGTTGACGGAAAATTCCAAATTATGAAAATATTAGTAACAGGCGGAGCAGGGTTTATTGGGTCTAATTTAGTAAACCGATTGTTAGGTGATGGTCACGATGTTAGAGTCATTGATAATGAGTCAACAGATGCTCACGAATCACCTTACTGGAATACAAAGGCAACAAACTATAAGAGAGATATATGTGATTATGATTATTTAAAGTATATCACAGAAGGGGTAGATGTTATTTTTCATTTGGCTGCCGAAGCAAGAATCCAGCCCGCAACAGAGAACCCAACACTTGCAGTAAAAACAAATACTCTAGGAACTTGTAATGTATTACAGGCAGCCAGAGAGAATGGTGTAAAGAGAGTTGTATATTCTTCTACATCATCTGCATATGGTTTAGCGAATCCTGTTCCAAGCACAGAAAATATGAATACAGATTGTCTGAACCCATATTCAGTTTCTAAAACTGCGGGGGAAGAACTCTGCAAGATGTATACGGATTTGTTTGGACTAGAAACAATAACATTCCGATACTTCAATGTGTATGGAGAGAATCAACCCACCAAGGGACAATATGCACCAGTAATTGGTTTGTTTCAACGACAACATAAAGCAGGAGAGCCAATGACTATTGTTGGTGATGGATTGCAACGAAGGGATTTTACTTATGTTGGTGATGTTGTCGAAGCAAACATCCTCGCCGCAACAACAAAAAACAAAGATGCATTGGGTCAGTTGTTCAATATAGGTACAGGGATAAATTATAATATATTAGATTTGGTAAAACTTATTGGGGGAGAAAATGCAGAATATGAACATATACCAGAAAGAATTGGAGAAGTAAGGGACTCTCTATCGGACTGTTCTAAAGCATATAAATACTTAAAGTGGAAGACCGAAACAAAACTAGAAAATTGGATTTTAAATAATGAGTAAAAAAACTATAACGCTTAGTATGATTGTAAAGAATGAAACCCATATCATTATGGAGTGTCTTGAATCTGTTGCACCATATATTGACTATTGGATAATTGCAGATAACGGTTCAACAGACGGAACACAGGAACTTGTCAAAGAATTCTTTGAAAAGAAAGGAATTCCTGGCGAACTTCACGAAGTTGAATGGGTGGATTTCGGACACAACAGGACAGAAGCACTTGCACTTTGTGATGGTAAAGCGGATTATATTTTGATGATTGATGCGGATGACCACCTTGTTGGTAAACCAAAACTTGATTTGAAAGATGAGAAAGATGGATACGCTCTACGAATCAGTAGAGGTAATTTTACTTGGTGGAGAAATCAAATATTTAAAACAGGTGTTGGGTGGGGATATAAAGGTGTGCTTCACGAATATGCAGAATGTACAGGTAAGGGTAAAGATAAAGATGGTAAAGATGAAGTGGTAACTTTGGGAAGAATCCAAGGAGATTATCATATTGATGCTCGTACTCTTGGTGCAAGAAATATAGATGAAGATGGTTCGCTTATTGATGGTATAAAGAAATATAGTAAAGATGCAGAAACTCTTGAAGAAGCATTAAAGAAAGAACCAGACAATGCACGATATCAATTTTATCTTGCACAATCATATTTCGATTCACAGCAATATGATAAAGCGGAAATTGCATATTCTAAAAGAGCATCGATGGGTGGTTGGTTAGAAGAAGTGTTCTATTCAGTTTTCAGGGTTGGTATGTGTAAGATGCAACAAAAGAAACCTTGGCAAGACTGTCAAGATGTATTCTTACAGGCGTGGAATATTAAACCAGACCGTGCAGAACCATTATATCATCTTGCAAACATTCATAGAAATAATGGAAATCCTCATTTGGGATATTTATTCGCAAAAATTGCATTGGACATTAAATATCCTGTAAATGATATTTTATTCATTAATGACGATATTTACAGTTGGTTAGTTCTTGATGAATTTAGTGCTACTGCGTTTTATGTCGGAGATATGGAAACAGGATATTCAGCCACCCTAAGACTTATTGATATGCTAAAAAAAGGTAAAATTCCTGAACAACACAAAAAAAGAATCGAGAATAATCTCGAACATTATGAAAAGTCGTTGAGAGAAAAAATAGAATATCAGCAACAAACTGAAAAAGACAAGAAAAAACAAAGAGAATTGTCTATCAAGAACCAAGAGAACCAAAAACGAAAGAAATTAAAAAAGAAGAAGAAAGCAAAGGTATAAATAAGTAGTAATTACACTTTATACTAATATAAAATAAGAGGTACTATTTATGGCTCGTTCAGGAACATATGACATTTTTACAGACCAAGGTGCAACTTTCACTCTACATTTGGATTACCAAGATAATAATGGAATCGGATTAACTCTTGACGAATATAGTGCAAGAATGCAAGTACGAAGGTCTGCGGAAGACCCAGATATGCTTTTATGGGTTACTGGTTCTACTGCGGATTATTCTACAGGATTGCCTACTAATGGTGGTGTAACAGGTGGTGGTACTACTGGAGAGTTTACTGGAACTGGTGGTGTCGCAGGAACTGGATATATCAATATGGATGTTTCTGTTTCTGGTGCTACAGGACACACAGGTGGAATTTTAATTACTGTTGATGCTGATACTATGTCAAATGTTCCTTCGGGTAGACATATGTATGATTTGGAAATTTATTCTGGAGAAAGTGTAACCAAACTAATTAAAGGCCGATTTGAGGTTGAAGCGGAAGTAACTAGATGAGGCTTATATTATCGGAAGAACAACCGAATAAGATAACTGTTACGGGCAAAAATCAAATTAAATTGGTTGTTCAACCCGACAGAGAAAAGGTTGCAATTAATACACCATCAGGAATGGGGCCTCAGGGTCCTCAGGGTCCTGATGGTGCTGATGGTTCAGATGGTGCAACTGGATATTTTGGATATATTAATTATGAAGCCAGTGATGATATTGCAGATACTGTTGGGGAAGGTATAGTTTATGTTGGTGTTGATGACTTTTCAATAAATGAATCCGACTACGATACAGAATCCCAAGATTGGATTGCAACTCTGAACGCTTCGTTTATTATTACTATAACGAACCCATCATCACAAGAACCGAATACCCTTGTATGGAAAGTTGATAATCCCTCAGGTCCATCACAAGACGGAAAAATAACATTTGAAAGTAAGCAGTTACTCCAAAGTTGTAGTGTTCAGGGATGGGAATCAGATATTGTAAGGGTTGGTTTTGTTTGGAATGGAGATATCGGTGCAACAGGTGCTACTGGTGCAACTGGTGCAACTGGTGCTGATTCAACTGTAGTTGGACCCACTGGAGAAACTGGAGCAACTGGAGCAACTGGAGCAACAGGACCAACTGGTGCTGATTCAACTGTTGTAGGACCAACAGGACCAATAGGGCCAACAGGAGCAACTGGTGCAACTGGTGCAACTGGTGCAACTGGAGCAACAGGTGCAACTGGAGCAACAGGAGAAACAGGAGCAACTGGAGCAACTGGAGCAACAGGACCAACTGGTGCTGATTCAACTGTTGTAGGACCAACAGGACCAATAGGGCCAACAGGAGCAACTGGTGCAACTGGTGCAACTGGAGCAGATGGTACAGATGGTTCAGATGGTGCTGATGGTTCAGATGGTGCTGATGGTTCAGATGGTGCTGATGGTTCAGATGGTGCTGATTCAACTGTAGTTGGACCCACTGGAGAAACTGGAGCAACTGGAGCAACTGGAGCAACTGGAGCAACTGGAGCAACTGGTGCTGATTCAACTGTTGTAGGGCCAACAGGACCAACAGGAACAACAGGGGCAACTGGACCAACTGGACCAACTGGTGCTGATTCAACTGTTGTAGGACCAACAGGACCAATAGGGCCAACAGGAGCAACTGGTGCTACAGGAGCAACTGGTGCAACTGGTGCAGATGGTACAGATGGTACAGATGGTACAGATGGTACAGATGGTGCTGATTCAACTGTTGTAGGACCAACAGGACCAATAGGGCCAACAGGAGCAACTGGTGCAACTGGTGCAACTGGTGCAACTGGAGCAACAGGTGCTACAGGAGCAACTGGTGCTACTGGTGCTACAGGAGCAACTGGTGCTACAGGAGCAACTGGTGCTACAGGAGCAACTGGTGCTACTGGTGCTACTGGTGCTACAGGAGCAACTGGTGAAGTAGCGGGATTGCAATATGTATATCACCCACTCGACCAATCTCCAGATGATGGTACTATTATGTTGTGGGGTGCAGCCAACCCCACTGAAACCCCACCCCAAAGTGTGTATGACATTGCAAAAATTGAAATAGGATACAAGGACATATATGGAACAGACCAAACGGTAGCATTAAATACTTGGGTTGCTTCTACATCAACCGTTCGTGGATATGTAATGATGTCTAACCGATACGATTCTTCTAGTTATATTTTGATGCAAATTACAGGAACTACTGCTGGCGCGTGGGATGATGAATATGCAGAAGGTAACAGTTGGTTGTTTGATGCGACATACACCTCTCACGATAATTTTGATTTAGGTATGGATTCAGGCTGGACAGGCCCAGTTTCGTTGCAGTTTTACCGAACAGGGGATGCAGGTGAGGGTGGTTGTTCGGGTGGTTGTTCGGGTGGTTCGGGTGGTGGAGAAGATGGTGCTGATGGTGCAGATGGTGCAGATGGTGCTACAGGAGCAACAGGTGCTACAGGAGCAACTGGTGCTACAGGAGCATCTTCTATAGGACTTAGGTATAATTATCAAACAGGTGATGAATCTCCAGACGATGGAAATTTTTATATACAAGACGCCGGCTTTAACGGTCCTCCTTTTTCATTAAGTAATCTTAAATATATTTTTATTGGTGTCATTGACGGTGGTGGTGAAAATGTCACTGATTATTTAGATGATTGGGATAACTCCACAACCGACAAAAACAGAGGTTATATTTGGATACACGAAGAACAGGACCCGAATAATTATGGAATCTTCCAAATTGATGACGATACTACTGATGTCGAACAAAGTAAAAGATTTACAGTGGATTATGTTTCTGGTAGTTTTTCCGCCCCTGATGACACTCCCTGTATAATTAGTTTCATCCGAACAGGAGATATGGGTGGTTCGGGCGTGGATGGTGCAACTGGTGCAGATGGTTCAGATGGTTCAGATGGTGCTGATGGTTCAGATGGTGCTGATGGTTCAGATGGTGCTGATGGTGCTGATGGTGCTGATGGTGCTGATGGTGCTGATGGTGCTGATGGTGCAACTGGAGCAACTGGTGATTACGGTGGGGTATCTTGGAGATATGCTTTTGAAGCGATAGATGGTACTCCTAATACTGGACAATATGTAACTAACGAAGGACTAGCCGAAGGAGCGACATTATCAACAGAAATTAAAATACATCACACCACAAATGAAAACACAAATCCTGACATTAGTGCATTTTTAGAATCTATTATTGTTGGTGGTACAAATGGTTCTGATTTGTATCATATGAAATTATATAAGTGGCAACAACCAGAAGATTTTGTTTTATATGGAATTACAGACGGAATAACAGGTGCAACTTTTGATACTTTTACAATTAATCACATTGCAAGTAACTTTACAACTGGAATTAATTTTTCAAATGACGAGGATATAGTTGCAACCTTCACTAAATGTGGTACAAGAGGTAATACTGGTAATGACGGAACATATGAAGAAATGGGGGGTACTTATGAATGGGATAGTTACCCCTTAATGTCAATAATTGATTGTGATGCGGGTATAACTGGTACTGTTTGGGGAAAGGGTAACAACAACAATGCAGAGGACCTTATCGGGGCATTCAATTTACACGGAACAGATAGTGATGGTATTACCCACAACACAATTTTAGATACATATGCCGAGGGAGCAGTGAACGCTTGGATAACAATAGTAAAAGGTGCGGGTGCAGAAAACGATGGTTCACACGGAAACGGAACAAACCCATTAGCAGGTTCTGCTTGGATACAATGGGATAATGTCCTTATAAAAAAATGTATAGGTGGGAACGAAGACCAATATTGGGTAGACACTTCTAGTGCAACCCATAGTGATAGTTCTGGCAGTGGCAATATTAATTGGGCGGGAGATGAATGTCCTGACGAAGAAGATGTAACTGTCTATATTGGTCCGATGACAGCAATGTATAATTCTGTGGGTGACGGTTCAATTCCTCGAAATGTCGGAACAAGTAGGGCAGTAGTTTGGGGTTCTAAAGTGGAACATCTTTCAGATGTTTCTGGTTCTGTCGGAAAAGATAAAACATTAAAATATAACAACTCCACATCTAAGTGGGAAATGACAAGCACTTCAGCAACACGAACAGCACTTGGTCTTGGTGGTTCTTCAATGGGTAATTCTGGTGATATCCTTATGATTGATGCCGAAGGAACAACTATGGAATTTGTTCCGTATTACGATTCTGTTGGTGTTTATGTTGATAATGGTGCATCTGTTTTAACAACAGGAATCAAAGGTCATAGGGTTATTCCATATGATTGTGAAATTGTCGAATGGACAGTAACAGGAAACACATCGGGGTGGGTCGATTGGCAAGTAAATTGGGGGTCGAGCAGTGATTGGCCTGCAACAACCACAATAACACACGGCATTAATAAAGGTCCAGATTTAATTTCTCAGTCATATGACACTATGACAATATCTGGAAGTGATTGGAACAAGAGAACATTTATAGGCGGAGATGTATTAGAATTTCAAGTTTATACCACTGCCGGATTAAGTGCATCAAATTTGATGTTGAAGATTAGGAGATTACCGTAATGGCAGAATATAATGGTACAAATGTTCAGGTTTACTATGTAGATGGGGAAAACGGAGATGATGCTGCATATAATGGTGAAGCCGCCGTATGGGAAGGGGGAACATCTGATGTTGGACCTTGGCAAACAATTCAAAAAGCATTTGATGAGATAGATAATACAGTTGGGGCTGCTGATGGTGATGATGTTCGTATTATGAAAACATCTGATGATGCAACATACTATGGACTCACCGCAGAACTTTCCGCAGATTGGTCTGGTAAAGAAATCATTATTAACGGTGCAAACACATCGGGTGTTGTTGATGGTACTGTTGTGGAAATAGATGGTAGTGCGTTAGGCGCAACGGCTTCGATGATGAAGTGTACACACGCAAATCTCGACTACTCTACATTTACTCATTTGAAATTTAACGCCGCTGATACAGCAGAGTATTGTGTTGAATTTACTTCCTCCAATAGTCACCACGTTAATTGGGTTAATTGTCAATTCACAAGTGCAACAAGTCACGGATATTACACAACCAGTTTAGCAATGTATCATAGTTTTATTAATTGTCGATTTGATAATAATGGTGGTTCGGGATTAGAACATTCATCATCGACATACAGTATGTTTCATAAATGTCTGTTTGACAACAATGCGGGTGATGGTGCAAATATCGGTTCGGCTTCCAGAATATCAAATTGTGTATTTTACAACAATGGTGATGATGGATTATATATTTCCAATTCGGGTGCCCTTGTTTGTGATTGTGTTTTTGATAATAACGGTGATGATGGAATGTCTACGCGGGGGACTAATCAAGGTATTTTTGTAAACAATCTTTATACTAACAATACAGCAAAAGGACTGAATGCACCCACTGCCAACGGCGAACATCGTCAATTTTACCCTGCGTTTTATAATAACGATGATGCATATGCAAATCCTGCTTCAAATAATCACTTATCAATATACAACTATCTTACATCCGCAACCGTGACATACGATGATGCCCCCAATTTTGATTTTACACCAGACAGTGCATCACCTATATTGGGTGCGGGTGTGCCGTCACCATTTCAATGGTTCGGTTCAACTGCATCAGATATTGGATTGGGCAAATTCCGTGCAGAGGGTGGTGAAAGTATTTCAATTTTCTGATTGACTTTTGAATTCTTTGATGTATAATAAATACTCAAAGGAGATTTATATTATGAAACTAAAGTATTTTAAATTACACGATGATGTTGCAGACCCACTTTTTGCAACGGATGGTTCGGCTTGTTTTGATATTCACGCATATTTACACAAACCAGTAACCGTCCACAGAATGGAAAATTACAAAGAGAAAATTTATCCAGAACGAATTCAATGGGAAGATATTGAAGAACTTCAAATTTCTATTGCACCCGCAGATAGAATTTTAATTCCTACTGGATTAATTTTTGATATTCCAGAAGGACACTCGGTTCGCATCCATCCTCGTTCAAGCATCTCGTTGAAGAAGGGACTAGCCCTCACAAATGGCGAAGGGATTGTTGATTGCGACTATTACCACGAAACATATATTATGTTCACGAACACATCCGCAGATACGGTTCGCATCACACACGGCGAACGAATTGCACAAGGCGAATTGGTCAAAAAAGAAAACTATACATTAGAACAAACGATAACTCAACCAACGCAGACCACTCAACGAGTCGGTGGTTTTGGTTCAACAGGTGTACATTAATGTCAAAGAAAAAGAAACCATACGGAATATGGGTTCATACATTAAAAGAATGGATGTCTATTGATTCGTCAAGTAATCGTAGAGCAAGATACGAATTCAAGAGAGAAGCACAGAAAGAAGCCGATGAGTTCAATCGTGTATTGAAGAAAAACAAAAAAGTATATGAAGCAAGGAAGATATAATATGGACAGAACTGAACTACTCAAGTTGCACGAAGAATTGTGTGAAACGGCACTTGAGATTATGAAAAAGAAAAATCACGATTATGCAGGACAGGGCGGTGAAACACCATTTGCAAATTTTACTCGGTCAGAAGCAATGGGAATATGTTCAACTGAACAGGGATTTTT
>Ga0208299_1000660_pt1 | contig 30369 bp, 33 predicted proteins | sample 15_taG_FD_184089 | JGI IMG/M metagenome (GOLD analysis project Ga0208299, IMG submission 184089) | Marine viral communities from the Subarctic Pacific Ocean - 15_ETSP_OMZ_AT15312 metaG (SPAdes) (version 2) | ecosystem: Environmental > Aquatic > Marine > Oceanic | place: Pacific Ocean | collected...
TCCGTAGACGTTGACGCATGGAAAACGTACCGCCAAGAATTACGGGACTTGCCAGCCAATACGGCTGACCCAGCGAACCCTGCGTGGCCGTCGAAGCCGACCTGATATGACACGCGCCCTCGCCATAGCCCTCGTCTTGCTGGCCTTCCCCGCCGCCGCGCAGCAGCAAATGCCGTGCGCTCCAAGGACGGCGGTGGTGGCGGGCTTGAGCGGGCCAGATCATCGTGAAAAGCCGGTATATCGAGGCTTGGCTAACGGAAACTTAATCGAATTATGGCTATCAGACGAGGGTGGCTTTTCTATTATTTTGACTAGGGCAGAGGGTGGGCTTAGTTGCATGTTAAGTGCTGGCCACGCAATGCACATAGTAGACGAAGCAGATCAACCGACGCCGAAGCCCGGGCCTAAGTCGTGACTATTCGCGCGGAAAATATTGATACTGGAATGGTGAGCATGGGGATGGCATCTGCGGCCTGGAATTTCGTATTGGGCGATTTGAATATTCTGCTGGGCACTGGTGTTGCCTTGCTCTCGCTGGTCGTCTTGTGGCAACGGTTTCGTATCAATCGCCGTGAGCTTCAGAAACAAGACGCTGGCTATAAAGAGGGGCAGTGATGTTCTTCTTTGGATCAACCAGCAAAGCCCGACTTTTGGAGTGCGACCCCCGGCTGCAAACCATCTTGAACGCGGTGATCAAGCACATGGATTTCACTGTACTTTGCGCGACCCGGTCCCGGGCCGACCAAGAGGAGGCGGTGAGGAAAGGTCTCTCGCGCGCACAGTACGGGGAGAGCCCGCATAATTTCTCCCCGGCGCTCGCGGTTGATATCGCGCCGTATCCTGTCGATTGGAGAGACTTCGAACGGTTCTCCTTTCTTGGCGGCCTGATGAAAGGTGTAGCGTCTGCCGAAGGTATCGCCCTGACGTGGGGGTACGACTGGAACAACAACGGGACGCTCGGGAAAGACGACCCTGCGGAGAGCTTAATAGACGCTCCGCATTTTGAACTAAGCAATTGGAAGGAGTTAACCTAGTGGAAATGTTTATGACTGTTGTTGCGGCGATGCCGGATTGGCTGACTGCGATTACCGCTCTGGTTGCCGCGTGTGCGGGTATCGCCGCGCTAACCCCAACCCGGTCTGACGACAAAATTATTGGTGTGATCTTGAATGTCATCAACGTGATCGGCATGAATTTCGGCAAAGCGAAGAACGCTGACGCCGATGTTTAGCTGGGTGTCTCTGCTGTCGGGTATCGTCAAGATTGCCGGCATGATCGCGGGGATGTTTCGAGACGCGCGATTGCGGCGAGACGGAATGAACGCGGTTGCCGCTGCAAGCGCCGTCCGAACTGTGAAAGGCAGAATGGAAGCGTATGAAATCCGCACTGACGCTGATGCTACTGCTGTCGCTCGGCGCATGTCAAAGCGTCGTCGTTTTTGAGTGCCCGCCGTTTCCCTGGCCGGGGGACGGGGTCATCAGTTTCATGGACGCCGGTTCAAAGACTGATAGGGAAGTGGGCAACTGGTGGCGGGATATAGTCCGGCACGGCGTGGAGTGCCGGGCGTTGAAGGAGTGACAGGGGCAAGACATGGTGAGTATTGACGAACAACTTGGCCGGGACGAACGACGCCGGGTGCTCCTCCGCCGGAAGCGGGCGGCGTTGGTCGCCCGGGATGACCTGTTGGCGTTCGCCCGGCTGACGATGCCTGACCCCGACAACATGGAGGACCCTCGGGAAAGCAGATATTCCCCAGCGGCGCACCATAAACTAATCGTGGATGTTTTGATGGCGGTGGAGCGTGGAGACGAGCGCCGGGTCATCATCGCCGCCCCTCCGAGACACGGCAAGACGCAGATCACCACCAAGATCGCCCCAGCGTGGTATGTCGGTAGAAACCCCAAACACTCCGTCATCGTCGCCACCTACAACGAAAAGTTTTCCGGGGATTTGGGGCGAGCAGTGCGAAATCTGATGCGTTCGCCGCTCTATGCGCAAGTTTTCCCGGATGTGTGTCTCGAAACCGGGTCTCAGGCCAGCGATTACATGCAAGTCGCAGACGGCGGTGCTCTCGCTTTCGCCGGACGCGGCGGAACCATCACCGGACGCGGCGGGCATCTGCTGTTGATCGACGATCCTCTCAAAGGTCGGGAAGAGGCGGACAGCCCGACAATCCGGGACAAGCTCTGGTCCTGGTACAACAATGACCTCAAGACACGCTTGATGTCTGATACGGGCCGGATCATCCTCATCCAGACCCGGTGGCATGAAGACGATCTAGTGGGGCGTCTGACTGATCCTATGAACCCACATTACGAGCCCGCAGAGTCAGCGGCGTGGAGGGTCGTAAACCTTCCTGCGCTCGCAGAAGACAATGACCCGCTAGGGCGTCCCGTCGGGGCGGCGTTGTGGCCGGAGAGGTTCAGCGCCAAACATCTTGAAGGTGTTCAGCGCGCGGACCCCCGGGGTTTCATGGCCCTGTACCAGGGTAAGCCGAGCCCCGACGATGGCGAGTTCTTCAAGGCCGAACACATTGCCGAATATGGCCGGAGTGAACTCCCACGCAAGGAGGCTCTGCGGTTTTACGTCGCCTCTGACCACGCTGTCTCAACCAAACAGGGCCGGGACAAGACCGTTTTGATCCCTGTCGGGGTAGACGAAGAGGAGAACATTTGGATCATGCCGGAGGTCTGGTGGCGGCAGCAACCGACTGATGTTGTTGTCGAAGCCATGTTGAACACAATTCAGATGTTCCAACCGTTTTGGTGGTGGGCCGAGCGGGGTCACATCACGAAATCAATCGGGCCTTTCCTCCGTAAGAGAATGATCGAGGAACGGACGTTTTGTGCGATAGACGAAATTGTCCCTATTTCAGACAAACAGACCCGGGCGCAGTCGATACAGGCGCGTATGGCGCTGGGGAAGGTCCGTTTTCCAAAATTCGCGACCTGGTACCCTGCGGCCAGGGATCAACTTTTGAAATTCCCGCACGGGACCCATGACGATTTTGTGGACGCCCTGGCGTACATAGGGCTGGGCCTGAACAAAATAGTTCCGTCGCGATACGCGAGCAAGAACCGCCGCCGGAAGGAAGAAGACCGCCCGGGGTCTCTGGCCTGGGTGAAGGCCAATTCCAGCCGGGAAAAACGGGAAGCCAACTTGCGGGTTAATACAAGCGGATGGTGACGGGCTAATACAAGTGGATGATGAAAATGGACAACGAATACGATACTGATCTTAATAACGAAACAGGTGCCGGGGATAAGGTGATCATGCGTGAACGCCCGGACCCCAAAGAAGCCCGCGCCTCTCTGGTCCGCAAGTGGCAAAGCCGCGTAGCGGGCGCCAAATCCCATTTTGAAAAAACTTTCAAGGGGATGCGGGCTGATCAGCAGTTTGTTAGAGGAAAGCAGTGGGGCACACAGCAACGCCAAGAGAGATACGTCGCCAACGTGGCGCATCGGCATGTGCAGCAGAAGACCGCTTTTCTCTACGCCAAAAATCCGCGTGTCTCCGCCAAGACACGGGCCCGTTTGGTGGGTACCGTCTGGGACGGGTCTAACAAACATTTGATGACTGCGATGCAGGCCCTCGCAGGGGGCGAGCCTTCTCCCGAGGCGCAAGCTATCGTGCGGGAAGCCGAGACCGCCCGGAGCCACAACCAAATGCTGCGCCGGGTCGGAGACACGCTGGCGCATCTCTATGAGTACAACCTCGACGAACAGACAGACCCCTTTAAGTCCATGCTCAAGCTGACCGTGCGCCGCGCCGTTACGACCGGGGTCGGGTATGTCAAACTTGGATTTCAGCGGGTAATGGAGACCCGCCCGGATGTGAAATCTAAAATTGCTGATTATTCTCAGAGACTTGCGACCCTCGAACGGTTGGCTGCGGACACGGCGGACGGGGAGATCAAGAAGGACGACTCCGGGGCAGAGGAGTTGCGCTTATCAATCCAGGCCCTCCAAAAGGAGGAACAGGTCTTGTTGCGGGAAGGGCTGGCTTTCGACTATCCGAATAGCGCGAGCATCATCCCTGACCCAAAATGCACAAATCTCCGAACGTTTTCTGGGTGTGATTGGGTGGCGCAAGAATACTTGCTGCCCCCCGAAACGATCCAGGAGGTATACGGGATCGATGTCGGTAACCACTATCGCGGTTATTCGAAGCAGAACGATGAAGGGGGTGACCTGATCGCGGAAGTCGTCGGCCAGATGGAGGCCGGGAGCGACGAGGGTGAAAGCACGGGGCAACCAAACGCCATGGTTTGGGAAATCTACCACCGGGCCGATGGGCTGGTGTATGTCATTTGTGACGGATACCCCGATTTCTTGCAGGAGCCCGAGGCACCGGATGTCTATCTGGAACGGTTTTGGCCCTGGTTCCCATTGGTTTTAAACGAGGTTGACGACCCGAGCGATGTCTTCCCTCCGAGCGATGTGGCTCTGATCCGAGACATGCAACACGAGTACAACCGGGCCCGCCAAGGCTTGCGGGAGCATCGTCGTGCTAACCGGCCCAAAACGGCAGTTGCCGCCGGGGTGCTCGATGAGGAAGATGTCTCCAAGTTGCAAACTCACCCGGCCAATGCGGTCATAGAGTTGAACGCTTTGGCCCCCGGGCAATCTGTCGATCAGGTCTTGCAGCCGGTCAAAAACCCGCCGATTGACCCGGCGCTGTACGAAGTCCACAGCGTCTACGAAGACATTCTGCGGGTGGTGGGCGTCCAAGAGGCGACACTGGGCAGTGTCTCCGGGGCAACGGCAACGGAAACTTCGATTGCGCAAAGTTCCCAAGCCAGCGCCACTCAGTCGAACGTGGATGACCTGGATGAAGTCTTGACCCTGGTGGCGCGGGCCGCCGGGCAGATTTTGTTCGCGGAGACGTCGGAGGAAACGGTCAAGCGGATCGTGGGCCCCGGCGCGGTGTGGCCGCGCATGTCCCGCGAAGATATCGCTGCGGAAATCTTCCTGGAGATCGAATCCGGTTCGACCGGCAGACCTAACCAAGCCCAGGAAATCCAGAACGCCGAACGCATTTTCCCTCTGCTGTTGCAAATTCCGGGTATCAGCCCTGAATGGCTCGCGAAGGAGCTTCTGCGCCGGTTGGATGACCGGATTAATCTCGCAGAGGCGTTCGATGTGGACATGGCGTCAGTGGTCGCGCAGAACCAAAACACCCAGCCAGCGACCGGAGACTCGCAGACAGACCCGCAAGCCCAGGGGCCCCAGGGCGGGGCGAATACCCCCACCCCGGAACAACCCCCCGTTCCAGAATTAGGCGGAATGCCGCCTAACATGCCGTTGAATTAGATGGTTTTTTGGTGGTTTGTTTGTTATTGCGGAAGACACAAGACATGTGCTAAGACAAGAGACACGGCTTAAAAACCGTTTATTTTCAGGAGGCGTTACGTTGGAAGAGTCGCTGCCCAACACAGAACACAACATCGACGATACCCCGGAAACGGAGGATGCGTCCCCGTCGAGCGCGGAAGCCCAGGGCTGTGAGCCCGAGACGATGCTTGACGCTGTTGCCGACAGCGTTGACATGGAGTTTGAGGCCGACAGTGATTTAAATGTCGAAAATGAACTCGCTGAATCTCAGGCAGAAGAGGAACTCCCCGAACCTCAAGAAACCGGTACGGACCCGCGAACGGACACCGACCAAGTTGAAGCTGGAACGTCAGAAGAAACCGAAGATCAACCGGAAGACGGGGACATCCCCGATGAGCCGGACGAAGCCGAGTTGGATGACTACAAACCCAAGACACGGCGTCGGATCGAAAAGTTGCTGACCGAGCGTAACGAACTCCGGCAGACACAGGCGCAATACCAGCCCTTTGTCGAAGCCATGACGAACAGTGATATTTCTCAAGAGGACATGTCTTTGCTCTTAGGGGCGGGGGCTGCGTTACGACAGGGAAATTACGAAGCGTTCTTGGCGGGGGTTCTACCTTATGTCGAACAAGCCCAGGCTATGTTGGGTGAACGACTGACGCCCGATCTTGAGCAACAGGTTTCCGAAGGATACGTCTCCCCCGAGGCTGCCCGGGAGTTAGCGCAACGTCGCGCTTTCGCCGAACACGGACAGCACGAGGCGGAACGTGCCCGGCAACGAAGCGAGGCTGAATCAATGGAGGCCCACGCGACGAATGTCCAACGAACCATCTCCGATTGGGAAACGGCGGCCCGCCAGCGCGATCCGGACTATTCACAGAAACAGGACGCCGTCCGCCGGTACGCAATGGCACTTATTCAGGAGCGGGGCTTGCCTCGAACTGCTGAAGAAGCTGTCAATTACGCCGACGCAGCATATGAGGAGGTGTCGAAGTTGATGCGATCTGCGGAATCGCCGCGCCGCCCGACCCGGCCCACCCCTAACGGTGCCCTGTCTTCAAATGCTCATGGAGCTAAAGGAGAGCCAAACAGCCTTATGGATGCAGCTTTGCAAGGGCTGGCCTCTGTTAGCTCCGGATAACGGAGACGTAAGACCATGGCGTTTACAACCGCTGAAGTAACGAGTATCGCGAATGCGAGCCTCGATTTCTACCTGAACAAAGGTAAAGCCTTTGATCAGTCTATCCAGAAGAAACCACTCCTCGACCGTATGCAGAGGGCTAAGAAAACCTTCACTGGCGGTAGAGGAGACATTTCTGTTGGCCTTAAAGGCACCTACGGTGCCGGTGGGACCAACGATGGCGTCACGGGTTATACCCACGATGACACGGTGTCATTTTATACCCCGGCCAACATCGACCGCGCCGCGTACACTTGGCGTGAGATGCACATTGGTATGGCGTTGACCCACACCGAACTGAAGATTGACGGCATTTCGGTGGAAGACACGAACGGCGAAGGCACCCGCTCACATTCCAAGCGGGACATGCACACGCTGGTTGGTCTGCTCGAAAACAAACTGGAAGATTTGGGCGAACAGTATTCTTCGACCATGAACACTCTTCTATGGGGTGACGGCACTGGTGACGCGAAAGCACTCGCTGGTGTTCAGTCAATCATCTCAGCCACTCCGACGACCGGTACGGTGGGCGGTATCAACCGTGCAACTTCCGGCAACGAGTGGTGGCGCAACCGGGCCCGCACGGCGGCTAACGGCACTACTGCCGTTACCTCTGCTGCAACCAGCGGTGGCGTCCTTCTGCAAGCTCTGCAAGAGGAACACCGTCAATTGACCCGGTATGGCGGAAGCCCGAACCTCGCACTCTGCGGGTCGGACTTCATCGCTGCGATGGAGACCGAACTTCGGGCCAACGGTAACTACTCACAAACCGGTTTCGCTGATGGCGGAAACGACTTTGCCGTTACCGGTGTCAACTTCATGGGGCAGAAGTTCATCTACGATCCGTCGTTGGATGATCAGTCTCTTCAGAAACGTTGTTACTGGCTGGATACCAAGGGCGTCTTTTTGATGTGCATGGATGGCGAGTGGAACCGGGCGCATACCCCGGCCCGTCCGTCGAACCAGTTCGTAATGTATCGTTCCATCACTTGCACCGGCCAGATGGTCGCGCGCCAGTGTAACTCGTCCTTGGTGATCGACATCCTCTAACCAGGGACTTTCCCGCCGCTGACTTGTTCAGGGGCATCAGAGACCCGAGGGCTCACCCTCCCGGTGCCCTCGGGTCTCAATCATCTAGGAAAGACACCATGCACCTTTGCACTTGTGAAATAGCGGTTGCCGGAGACCTCCGGAACACCGTCATCCGTGGCGGGCACGATCCGGTTACCTTCCCCGAAGTCAGTATCTTGAAATTCCTCCATGGGGAGGCCGCAGTCACGAACGTTGAGGTTTGCGGCGAGGTCGATAGAGACCCCGGGGAAGAGAAAGCCCGACTGATAAGCAAATACCCGGGGCAGGCCGTTGAAACCTTATTCCCCGGTACCAAACCGCCTATGGAGACGGAGGTACGCGGGTATAAGCAACCATCGAAAACCGGCAAGAAAGCGTCCGGGCGTGGCGAAGCCACTCCGTTCAATCCTGTCACGGGGTGATAGAGTATGCCTACCGGTGTCCAACTCAGCCAGTTAGTGTCCGACTTACGGAGTGAACTAGGCCACTCCGTAAACGTGGCGCATGGCGTCAACTCGAAAGAGAATATGCAGTATGTGCTCCGGCGCACACAGCATATCCTTTACGAGGAACATGATTGGCCTTTCCTGCTGGTTGACCGGGACATCCCGGTCTACGCCGGGCAGTATCTCTACAACTACCCCGGAGACATGCCTTTTGAGGTAATCAACGCCGCGTGGTTCCAAGAGGGCTCACGCTACACGGGGATGGACTACGGGATCACTATTGATGATTTTAACCTTTACGACACCGCTGCGGATGAGCGGTCGAACCCTGTCCTGAAATGGAGACACCGTCCTGACGAGGGGCAGTTTGAGATTTGGCCGGTGCCCAGTATCAGCGGGACGCTCCGCTTCCGGGGATCATCCGAACTTGACGCCATGGTTGACGACGACGACGTCTGTACGTTGGACGCCAACCTTATTGTTCTTCACGCTGCCGCCGAATTATTGGCCCGGCAGAACTCGGCGGATGCCCGGTTCAAGGCCGAATTAGCTCGAAAACACCTTATCAAACTCTTGAGTAACCAAGGCGCGCAGAAGAGACGCTCATGGGTTATGGGCGGGGGCAACCCTGCGCCTGCACTGCGCCCGGGTATCGACTACATCCCGACACGGAGCTAGTGTTGTGGCCTTCTTTCTCATCGAGGATTTCAGGGCGGGGCTGGACGTCCGCAAGGCGTCTGACACGGCACCAGCCGGGACACTGACGCAATTCGACAACGCGCATGTCTCTGCTGGCGGCGAGATCGAGAAACGCCTTGCCTTCAGTAGCCGGTACACCCTGCCGTCGAGCACCTTCGGACTTTGTACGCTTGAAAATCAGATATACGTCCACGGGACCGCCTCCAACCCATTGACCGGGGCGCACCCGAACACAACTTATTTTCAGGTCACGACGTCCACAGGGTCTAACTTGTCGAGTATGGTCGATTGGGATGTTTACGACGGACAGATTTATGCTGTTTTTGAGCTTGCAGACGGTACCATCGATCATTTTTACAACGGTTCTCGGGTAACCGCCGCCGCCGGTAAGGGCCGGTATATCAAAACATTTCAGACCAAGATGTACGCGGTTGAGAACAAGACGCTCAATTTCAGTAATGCAGGGAGTTGCACCGGTTGGACGGGCACCGGGTCCGGGTTTATCAATCTGGCGCAACAAGACGCCCGGGGCGTCGATGCGGTGGGTCTTGAGGTCTATTTCAACCAACTCGCAATCCAGAGCCGCCGGGTGACCGACATTTGGGCGATGGACGTGGACCCTGCGAACAACGCACTTCAGCAGACATTACACCAGACAGGTACTCTCGCGTCTCGCTCTGTGTCTCAGTTCGGCAATGGCGATGTGTTCTATCTGGCGGACAGCGGTTTGCGGTCTCTGCGAGCCCGGGACAGCTCCAACGCGGCGGCGGTTTCCGACATCGGCTCGCCTATCGATCCGCTACTGGTTGCCCACATTAACACGCTTGGGGAAACCTCGACCGCCTTGGCTCAAAGCGCCGTGGAACCGGTGACCGGGCGTTTTTGGCTCGTGCTAGGAGACACCGTCTATGTCTTGTCGTATTTTCCCGGACCCAAAATTACGGCGTGGTCGCAATATGCACCGGGGCTGACCTTCGATCATGTCGAGGCGCTGGGAAACACCCTGGTCGCCCGCGCCGGAGACGAAGTTTATACTTTTGGCGGCTCTGACGGTAAGACCTATGACAGCTCTGAAACACAAATCACTACACCGTTTCTGTCGATTACCAACCCGGCCAGGACAAAGACTTTTGAAGGCGTTGACGTTGCATGTGTTGGGACCTGGAAAATCGGTGTTGCCTTCGACCCCTTCAACCCGATTTACGAAAATGTGGGCACAGTAACCAACTCCACCTACCGCACGGGGCGGCTTGAAATGGCCGGGGCCGGTACGCACATTTCTGTGCAACTGACTTCTTCTGACGCTTCCGCCGCGAGCGTGGCGAACGTGGGGGTCCACTATTCCGGCGGGGAGGTGGGCTGATGGGGGTGACCCTGACCCAAGGCCCCGATATAGAGGGTCTACGGCACATAACCACTAATATGCGGTCAAGGGACAAAGACGAAATTTACGCTACCCGGTGGGACGATTGCCCCGATTTCCTGGCCGAGCAGGCGGCGGGCAGCGGAGGTTTTCAGTGGCTCGCCCGAGTGGGGGAAGAACCCGCAGCAGCAATTGGCGCGACCCCGCTTTGGCCTAACGTCTGGTCCGTCTGGGCATTTGGGACAAAGAGTTGGCCTCGATGTGTTTTATCGCTGACAAAACATGTGAAAAGAGTTATGATTCCTGCATTACATCAGGCAGGGGCCCACCGGGCCGAATGCCGCGCGTTAAAGACGCATACGGAGGCTTGCCGCTGGCTGGAAATGCTGGGGGCGCGAAAAGAGGCCGAGTTAGCTGGGTTCGGTCGCCAGCGTGAAGATTTCAACCTTTACGTTTGGAGACAGAGCGATGTGTTTCTTCGGCAGCAAACCCAGAATAGATAACACCCCGGCAATCCAGGCCCAACAAGAGGCGGAGCAAGCGCGGGAACGGGAAGATACCCGGGCGGCGGATATTGCCCGGGGACAAGCCAGTATCGCAGAGAATTTCTCGCAGTTTGACGAGCCATTCTACGACACCCGGCGGACGGCGTATGTCGATTACGCCACCCCGCAATTGAACGAACAATTTGGGGACGCAGAAGAGACCACTAACTATAATTTGGCGCGCCAGGGCCTCCTACGAAGCCAGGAGGCAATAGATCAGATCGCCCGCTTGAACGAACGTTTCGCATTTCAGAAGGCGAACATATTGGCCGACGCAGATAGCCACGCACAAGAACAGCGCGCGGACGTTGAGAATAATAGACAGAAACTCCTAAACCAGCTTGACGCCTCTGCGGACCCTGATGCCGCCGCGAATAACGCGCTGACCCAATCCAATTTTCTCAGGACATCGAAACCAGAGTTCTCTCCTTTGGGGTCGATGTTTGGTGACATGATGTCCGTTGCGAGTAACTACCGGGAAGGGCAACGGGACGCCGACGCCCGCAAGATCGCGGAGCAATACACGGTGCCTGCGCCTGGACTGCCAGGGTCCAAGGGCAGCGGAAAAAATTATAAGTAGGAGACCCGCATGTGTGATCCAGTAACCATAGCCGGTATGGCTCTTTCCGCCGCTGGTTCGATGATGAACAATAGGACACAGCAGAAATACCAAAAGGCGCAAATAACCGCCAATAGGCAGGCCAGCGATGCCGCGCGGCAGCTTCGTGAGGCTGAATTTCAACGACAAGACGCGCTCAAACAAAAAGCCTTTGCTGGTCTACAAGACAACATTGACGCCCACATTCTGGACACCCAGGAAGATCAAATGTCCGGGGAAGAAGACCGCGTCAAACAAATTTTCGAGGAAAATATCCCGGCGGCAGACACAAACAACGCCCTGTTGTCGGGGCAACAGAACGCCGGAACGAATTTTGACGACGCCGCTGCGAAGACCCTGGCAGACAGCAGTGAACAGACCCGGAAGCGACTTAATGCTTTCGCCCGGTTGCAATCGTTCGGCGGATCGCGAGACGCCAACATGTTCCGGCACCAAGGCACAAACCGAATTATCGGGACGCAAGGGGGCCTGCGGGCCAGCAGTCTTGGCGCGACACAGGCCGGGCAGGGTGCCGTGCTCAACAACCCTGCGTATGTAGCGTCGGGCAGTACGACCTTGGGTGACGTAATGATGGGCGGGGGCAAGGCCCTGGGGTACGCCGGAGGCCAGGGTTGGAAACCGAGCTTCTCAGCAGGCAATGCGGCACCGCCGTCCCTGGGCACGGGGCCCGCCGTCAGTTGGTGGAATACATAAAGGACATATAAAATGGCGGCGTACACAACAAATCCCGGGTTGGCGGAGGCATTAGCTGGTTTCGGAAAATCCCTTTTCCCCGACAGCAGCAAACAGATGCAGGCGGCGTATACCCGCGCGCGCGCCGACCGGGCGAACCAGCAGCGTCTCCAGGTGATCCAACAGATGGAGATAGCAAGGGCACAGGAAGCCCGGGACGCCGCAGAGGCGAAACGGAAAGTCGCCTTGGCCGAAGAAAAAACCGCCGTATCAGATCGTCTTGGGAATGTCCTGTCCCGCCAAGGTAAAATTGAGGGTTCGGTGACACCGTTAGTGCCGCAAGGGGTTACCCCCAAGCAATTCATTGGCCCCATGCGCCCGGGCGTGAAGCATGACATATATGATCAGAGTGATCTCGCCCGTGTCTTGGCACGCGCGGCGGGGCACAAGGACATGGCAGCCGCCAGCAACCAAGCCGTCGCCACAACCCACGCCATGACCGGCGGAGATTTTGGGCAAAGACAAGCGGCCTTGGGCGGTTCCAGTAACTCCAGCAATATGGATACTCTGGCTGCCCGTCGCCAGACAGCAAAACTCCGCGACGCCCAAAAATACGCTGCCAAAGTTAATGAACTGAGGGTGGAGGCGGGTCTCAAACCCATAGACCCCGACAAGATTTTGCCAGTGGCCCTGCAAAAAGTTACCGGTCTAACCCAAGGTAATGCAAACGACCGCAGCGACGCGATTTCAGCGCGGGATGCAGCCGAAGCCCTGGCCCTAGAAGATAGAAGGAGCGCGGGTTCGCTGGCTGTTGCGAACGCCGACAACGCCGGAAAGCTCGCTCGTATTGCCCCCCAAGGCGCGGCGGATACGCAAAGAGAAGTCGCTGTCCAAACGCACAAAAACATCGGCACGGCGGACGTCGCCAACATCGACAACGCCGGAAAGCTCGCTCGTATTGCCCCCCAAGGCGTGGCGGATACGCAAAGAGAAGTCGCTGTCCAAACGCACAAAAACATCGGCACGGCGGACGTCGCCAACATCGACAACGCCGGAAAGCTCGCTCGGCAAAACATGGAACCGGTAGACGTTGGCGAAACAGACACAGCTTTTCTTCCCCCGGGTCACCCGCTGCGTACTGACGCGAACCAGGGTGTTCTGCTGGGCGCTGGCGCACGGCCCAAGACCGAAGGTGAAGCCGAAGCACTCATTAATCTGACCGCAGGCGGGCCCTACGACGGCACCGGTAAAGATAATCAGTCGCTTAACATCGTTCACAACTTCAATAAATACTACCGGAACCCGGAAGCCCGGGGAAAGCTGGGCCCGGACCATATCGCGATGTACGCCGCCGCGTACCACGAACTGTACGGCCCCAAGAAGGTGCGGCTGGGTGTCTACAACAAGCATACGGGCGAGGTCGCTCAACAATGGGTGGACCAACCCGGGATCGCCCCGACACGGGGCGTTGTTGACCCCGAGAAACTTTACGCGGCGCAAGAAAACCAGTCACGCTCGCCCGCACCGCCCCCCGTGTCTCGTGTCTCCGATGGCGGTGACGCAGCGGAACTAATGGCCGCAGACGCCGCCACACAACAGGAGGCCGAAGCGGATGAAGACTTCAAGGCTAACCGGCATAATCAGCCACCCCCACTTAGTACCGCCGGTGAGGAAGCCGTTATTATCGCCGGTACGGTGATGCCCCCCAAAGCCCGTACCGAAATGCGCGCGAAGGCTTACGAGTATTGGGGCCGCATGACAATCGGCGAGGCGGGACTACAGAGTAGTATAGACGCCGCAGGCGGTGTCCCGGACGTCTATAATTTCTTTTGGGCCGCCCCGAGCCAAACCATCGGCGGTATGTTGTTAGGGAATGCGATGGCAAGCTCGGAAGCCAAGGGCTATATGGCGTCCGCGCAGCTATTCTTGAACGCCATACTCCGTCGGGATAGTGGTGCGGCGGTCCCCTTAACTGAATACCCGCAGTATTGGTCGCAGTTTATCCCCCTGCCGAATGACGACCCCCAAACGCTGATGCGTAAGAAGTGGGCCCGAAAGAGTGCCACGGACCTTATGAAAAAGAACGCCGGTCTTACCCCGAGCGAACTCCTGGAGGCGACTAAAAGAGAAGCAGAATTTTTAGTGCAAGACGCGGCTCTCAGAGAGCAGCCGGGCCAGCAATCCGGCGACAACTCGCAAGTGAAAGCTTTGATGGAAAAATACGGTAAAAACGGTAAAAGTTGATGGCGGGGTACACCATAGAAGAACTCTCCCAGGCGCTGATACGGGCCGACGCAGCCGGTGACACACAGGCCGCCCAGAGGCTCGCGGCGGAGATACGAGCATTACAGGGCCCGCAGGCGGGGGCTACGCAAGAAACCTCGTCTCCAAAGTCCAAGGGTTTTGGTGAAAGTGTACTCCGTGGCGGCGGGCAGTTCTTGTCCGGGGTGAACGAAGGGTTAGCGACAATAGCGGGTGCGCCGGTTGATTTGATGCGGGGCGCGCTGAACTACGGCATTGACGGCGTCAACTATGTCGCCGGGGCTGACATCGATCAATTACCGCCCGGGTATGGTGGTTCTAAACAAATCAAAGGTGCCCTGTCCGACGTCGGGGCCGTGACACCGGTAGACACCGAGTTTAAGACTTCGCGTAAAGTCGGCGATTACACGGGCATGGGGCTGGGCACGGTCCTGACCGGGGGTGCTTTAGCCCCAACAACGGTTGGGGCGACCAGGGTCGGGCAAATACTTTCCGCGCCGACCGCCCATATAGTTAGAAACCCCGCATCCGGACTAGCGAAAACTCTTGTGGGTGAAACAGCAGCGTCAGGCGGCGCGGTTGCGGGCGAGAAATACGGAGAAGGCTGGGGCGCGGGCGCGGGCGAAAACATCGCGGAATTGGTTGGTGCCGACGCCGAGACAGGCCAGCAGTACGGTGCGTCTACGGGTAAGACACTGGGCGGTTTGCTGGGCGCGCTTGCCCCGACGGCGGCGACGGGCGTGGCTGTGGGCGGCCTCAAAACGACATTGGGGCACCCCAATAGCGAAAAAATCTATGACGCTTTAGTCAGTCAAAACATGACCCCCAGCCCTGGGCTTGTCGGTAACAAGGCGGCGAGTTTCCTAGAGAATGCCACGGCGAATGTGCCGGTGGTCGGGGCCCCGGCGTTGTTAAAGCAGCGTCGTCAAAATAGACAGTTCGGAGACGCAGTTGAAGATATCGCGGGTTTCCGGCGGGGGCACTTTAACCAGTTGGACCCGATTGATGAGGCCAGCGTCGGGAACAAGATCGCGACCGTCGCTGATGCCGCCGCCCAACGTATCCGCAAGGAAATCGACCGACGTGAGACCGCTCTGGAACGTAAAATCGGCCCAAACACCCCGGTTGATGTCTCCGGGACACGGCGGGCTATCAAACAACAAATCCCGCACACTGACGCGAGATTGGCGGACGGCCTTTCTGCTGAAGCCAGAAACCTTGAACGCAACACTGTGCCGAGACATGCAACTTTGCGCGGATTGCTGATGGCGGATAAACGCGCTCTTGCAAAACAGCTAGAGCGCACTAAGCCGGGGACCGAACAACACGCCCGGCTTCAGACCCAACTTGCGGGCATCGAAGCTAAGATTCTTAAAAACCAACAAGTACCCTGGGAAAAAATGCGGGACTACCGGTCAGGTGTCGGCAAATCCGTAGACGGAACCCAGGGCCTTCCGCGCGGACACCGGAAGGGGATTTACGCTGGTGTCACCAGAGACGCCGACCGGGTTGCGCAAGACACGGGACACCTTGACGAATGGAAGCGCCTGCAAGGTGATGAGCGCCGTTGGCTCCGCAAGAACGAAACTTTAGATCAGGGCGGAGACGTGCCGTATCTCGAAAAGCTGGCAGGCAAGGAGGGCGGCGAAGTTTACAACCACGTCATCACGGGCGGACGGCAGAACTGGGAACGTCTGGACGCCCTCAAGCGAAACGTTAAGCGTGAAGAGTGGGACGACATCAGCGCCGACGTCATCGACCGTATGGGCCGGGCGTCGGAAGGAGACCACATTTTGGGTGGAGAGTTCAGCCCCGCGAAATTCTTGACCAATTGGCAAAAGCTCAGTGAACGTTCAAAGACCCTGCTTTTTGATAGCCCGGTCGTCCGGCGGGATATGAATGAGCTAGCTGCTGCGGCTTCTGGGTTCAAAGCCCGGGGGCGCGCCGGTAATCCCTCTGGGACAGCGTCATCCCTTATGATAGGCGCTGGCGGCCTAGCTACTGGCGCGGGGTTGATGACAAGCATCCCGGCCACAGCCGGTGTGGCGACAGGCATCGCGGCCACGTCTGGGGCCGTGTCTTCGACTGCCCTGGCCCGGATCATCGCGGGCAAACACCCTGGAATCGCAGAGCGCCTATTACGACGTCTCCCGGGGCGCGCGGCAGCCGCAACCAATGAAGCGTTGGCGCAAGACCCGGAGGATCAAACCGGTGTCTCGACGAGCCCGTAGGGAAAACGATTTTTGACTACGCGAATCTTCAGTGGGTGTCGCGACCCCTTTCAACGTGTCACACAGGAGATTGAGACATGACTACACGGACCAAAGGGCACCCACAGCCAAACATGGGTGTACTCACTGTCGCCACCTTGCCTAGCACGGCGGGCGCAGTGGAAGAAGGAGACGTCGCCTACGCCTCCGACGCCCGGAAGGCGGGGGAGACGGCGACCAACGGCAGCGGGTGCTTGGTGTTTTACGATGGTACCAATTGGATTGCTGCTGACACCGGAGCAACCGCTGCGGCCTAACGCGATTTTAGGGGGAGGTGTTTTTATCTCCCCCTAAACTTGCAGACCAAGATAATAGTGGTGCCGCCGGGGAGATTCGAACTCCCGACTTCCCCCTTACCAAGGGGGTACTCTACCCCTGAGTTACAGCGGCGCAAATTGTTAAGTGCCGAACTTCGGTATCTCCCGGTTAAAAATACTCCGTTAAAACAATTACTTAACTCTCTTAACCCACCCTTACCAAGAATGTGCTCCCAACAAAACCGACACAAGCGATACTGCCAATCCCTTAGAAACCCTAACATTCTGTGATAGTCTATCTGGACACAACAGGACAAAACGGACAAATTTTGTGCCGAAATGCGGCACTTTCGAGGGATAGTGCCGCATTTCGGCACCCGTATCAAACTCGCCTATTCACTGCGTTCTTCAGATAATCCGGGCTGTGGTGCCCGTAGACCTTGGTGACAGTCTCGACAGTGTCACCTAGAACTCCAGCGACGTCCCAGACCGATACTCCCGCACGAAGCATCAACGTCGCGGCGGTATGCCGCAAGACGTGGGGCGTGACCCACGGGTAAGGGGTGCGGTGCCTAAACGTGTCAAAGGTCTTCCGGATGTCCCCGGGGTCGTCCAGAACAAAACTTCCTCGGCGCTCGGCGTATGCTTTTTGGAGCATCGGCAAGAGCCTGTCGGAAATCGGCACGGGGACCCGGCGCTTTTTGCTGGTCTTGAGCTTTGGGTCTCGGAAGTCAATCAATTTTTCGGATAGACATACCCGGTCCCAGGTCAACCCTTGTATCGCGGATTTGCGCGCCCCGGTGTCTAGGGCTATCGCCACGAAACGGGTCAGACGGGTTAGACGAGGTTTGCCGGAGCTGTGTTTCCCCGCCAGAGCCAGGAACTCGTTTTCCTGTTGCTCGTTAAGCCATAAATCTCTGGGGGGCCCAGAAGGCGGCAGCTCGATATGCGGGGTGTCTCCAGCGGAGACAAGCCTGTTTTTGAATCCAAAATTTAAGATTGTACGGAGCGCGCCTAAGTCTCGTCGTAGGGTTCCGTCTGCTACATTACGAAGCACACGAAATTTTAAAAAATCGTCGGGAGCGATTTCGCGCGGGGTCATGTGACCAAAAAACCGGACGATGTGCTGGACACCGAACATTTGGCCCGCGCTAACGCCCCGGGCTAGGGCGCTACTCTTATACTGGGCGGCGATGTCGGCGATAGTCGGGTCGGCCAACGCCTTGGCTATCGCCTGTTCTTGCTTGATGAACTCAGCAAGGACAAGTTTCGCCTCGTTGAGATTTGCCGTCCGCGTTGTAAGAGTTTTTGTTCTGTAACCAGGACCGCTCCCATCTTTTTCGGAGTAGCGGATTTCGTAGTTCTTTCCGTAACGGCTTTTTGCGAGGGTTGGGTTGAGCATTCTCTACCTCTTTCAAGAAAATCCAAAAGGTCTATCAGCTTGATGCGGATTGGCTTGCCTCGGTAAAAGGGTAACCTCCCCGACTGCCGCCACCGCGCGACGGTCCGGGTAGACACCCGGGCCAAGACGGCGGCCTCGGTCTGCGTGATCAGCCGCACAGCGTCAATCGTCGTCGTACTTCGAGATCATTGACACGATTTCTGCGGCCAGAGTTAATGGCACCAGTTTGTTTACTTGGAGGTGGACCTTGTCCCCGTGCCCGGCGATTGACGTCAGCGCAACTTCCGGGTTCTCCCGGTCAACTGTCGCGGCGGTTATGTCGGGGGCAAGTTCTTCCGGGGTGACGTCCAGCGCGTCCGCCAATAATGCTAGGTTCTTCGGGTCCGGCAAAGACGTGCCTTTGAGGTACACGCTGATCCGGTCACGCGATTTTGCCACCTTGTAGCCACGCTCATCGAGTTTGGTGCCAAATGCGCGGCGGGCCAAGTCCGACTGACTTAACCCTTTTTCCGTCATCTTGTCATAAAGTTTTCGGGCGAATTGTTCGATTTCGAGTTTTTCGATATTCGTCCGGCCCCCAACGGGGGATAAGCGACGATTAGGCGATTTAGACATCATGTGGCCTTCCACTTATCGGCCCGCGTGGGTGTCCCAGGGGCGCACCAAACAATATGTTAGTGTTGTGTTGTAGTGTCAAGAGGATTCGGGCAAACAAAACAACAAAATCCCACGGATTGTGATTTGGCAGTTGACCGATGGATACAACATGTGGTTAGTTTGGTTGGAATAGAACAAGACAACGCACAACATGTTGATTTCAGATTGGAGCCAAAATGGATTTGGAGAACTCAACACCGCCCCCGAAGAGCCCGGATTGGGACGCGCGAGAGCTGATAAAGAGAGCCGGAGGGTGCGTTGCCATCCGCCGGAATACCAAGGCCCTGGGGTACCGGGTACCGTCCGCGCCACAGGTCTATATGTGGCAGAACCGGCAGCGCGTTCCCAGTGAATGGGTAGCGGTCTTGCTTCTCCTCGCAGAGGCGCGTGGTGAGGTGGTAGCTCCGAAAGAAGTCATCAAAAACATCGTGACGAACCCCGGCGCGGATTTACTGCGTTTTCCCGCAAGAGAAAATCACACGCCGAGTTCCGACCCCTTCACCTGACGGAGAAAGGAGCGCAGATGCCGGAGTCAGACAAAACCGACAAATACCTCAAAGGTCGCCGGGAACTCCAGGAAGACTTACGGAGAACCCGTAAAGAGTATCTGCTGATTGACGGGCGGAGAACCCAACTTAAACGAAGAATGTCCCGACTGTCGGACGAAATGGCCGACATCGAAAATTCCTGGCTATCCCAGGGGAAAGAAGGAGACACCAATGAACCTACTGGATGAAGCCAAAGCTGTCATCGAGGAGCGGGGCAGAACCCACGGGGATTTCCGTGTGGTCCACGCAACCATAGCAGAACTGTGGACGACTTACGCGGGCATGGGAAAGTTCGAAGATTACAATGTCGCCATGATGATGGCGTTGTTGAAGGTAGGAAGGATCATCGTGAATGAAGAAAAAGGGGGCCAGCATAACGACGACAACGCGCTTGATTGCTTGGGCTACATCTACTTGGCACACGAGTTGAGGAAAGGAGACACGAATGCCCCTATGGGACACGAACAAGATGAACACGAGGATAGAGAACCTTATCAGCCGGTTTCAGTCGGGGGAGATTGACGAGCATCAGATCGAACAAGGGTTCGATGACCTGGGCGTGGAGTCTTCAAATATCCTCGCACTGAGGGAAAAGCCGGAATCACTGAAGACAGTCAAGAAGGAGTGGACCCCGCTAGGTAAGCGGCTGATCGGGGAACATGTCTTTAACACGACATTCGGGATGAAAATCAATGGCTAGGGGGCCGGGGGTAGCGGAACCATCCGCGCGCCCGGAACGACAAACCTTCTTCATAGGCATGGACCCCGGGATAACAGGCGCGGTCGCGCTTTTGGACCATCGCAAGCATGAGGTGCTTATTGAGGACATGCCGACCGTAACAATGAAGATTTCCGGGCGGAACAGGAACCGCATCGTCGAGCCTGTCTTGGCGGCGGTGTTAAGAGAGTGGGCCCTGACCCGGGACATCTTTGCCGTTATCGAACAAGTCGGAGCGATGCCAGGGCAGGGAGTAACCAGTACCTTCACCTTCGGGATGTCGTTCGGCATTTGCACTGGTGTCTTGGCGGGGCTGAACATCCCCAGCGAGACAGTTCGACCCCAGGAATGGAAAAAGCTCGTTCGGGTACCAAGGGGTAAAGACGCCTCACGGGCGATGGCTGCGCGGCTTTTCCCGAGACAGGCGGCTTTGTTCGCCCGAAAGCGAGATGACGGTCGCAGTGACGCCGTACTGTTGGCAATTGCGGCTCACAAATTACATCAACAAAACAAATTTGTTGACTGAAACCAAATACGTTACTATTTACCAATGGACGTCATGCCAGACGATCACGAGGAAACGTTGGAAACGTACAGTAGAAAGCATAAATAATGAGCAAAAGAAAAGGCAGCCGAATGGCCCCGGACACGATCCGTCCCCTGGCCGATCTTGTTGGCGCACAGATATCAGCAATCGCCCCGACACCCGACCAAGTTGAACAAACTGACCCGATCAGGCAGTTCGGACGGACACAAAGAAAACTGAAGACGAAACGGTTTTCCAGCCTTTACATATGGGGCCAACGCGAGTGCCGGGTTGAACTGGTGGGAGAATGGCTGCCCGCCGCCCCGAACCCAAACCGATACAACCGGGCTCTCCGGATAAACGTCTTGAACGCCAGATTTTCGGCGGGGATGGCGAATGATATCGGGCTGCACATGTCTCCGGCAGAGTTGATTACCCTTCTCCCGGGAGTTTCCGCGCCCACTATCCGGCGCGAACTCCAATTGCTTGTAACCCGGGGCCTAATTCTCCTGGTGTCGGACCCTTCGGATAATCGCAGGAAACTAATTTTCCCGACACAAAAGTTCATGCACTTGTTTTTCCGCACCACGCTCACGAAGTTGGTTCTTCGTTATGGTTTGGTGTACGGGTCCGACCGGTTGGCCGCCGCGACCTTCCACACCAGATGGTGTCAAGATTTCCAATTTGACCCGGAAATCTTAAACATTGGCCGGGAATTAGTGAACAAAACGTCCACCTTTTCGAGAGTGGTCCAGGTTGACGCCAAGGAGGACGTCGCACTTTTCTGCTAAAAATGGGATAAAAATAGGGGACATATTTTAGGTGGTTTTTGTTGGCAGACAAAGCCTACAGTGTTTTCAGACGCCGGAACAATCGGCGATCACGAAAAACCGTAGGAAACGCGAATGCCGACCAGCAACCTCCCCCCGGACAGCCTTCGGCCATACCAAGTCACTGGCGCGGCATTTCTCGCCGGGCGGACCCGAGCCGGTTTATTCGACGACTGCGGACTAGGTAAGACCCCCCAGACCCTTGTAGCGGCGAAGATGGTCGCCGCTAAAAAAATCTTGGTAGTTTGCCCGGCAGTCGCCCGGTACCACTGGGCGCGCGAAGTGCAGCGGTGGTTCGACCAGGACGCCGACATCAAGGTTGTCACTTCAAAACTCTCCAAACACCCCGCCCTGGCGGATATCGTCATTGTCTCCCACGATCTTCTCGTCTCTGCGGACACGCATACCGCGCTGCTGGGGGAGAGTTGGGATTTGCTTGTGATCGATGAGGCGCACTTCCTGAAATCGAGAGGCGCAAAAAGGACAAAGGCCGTCTACGGAAGTCGATGCGATTTGTCGGGCCGTGCGCTGGCCGCCCAGGCCAAACGGGTCTGGGTGCTGACAGGCACCCCGGCCCCCAACCATGCGGGCGAACTCTGGACACATTTACGCGCCCTGTATCCGAGCGCGATCCCGGGGGTCAACGGCACACCGATGGGTGAGAACGAATTTATCTCGCAGTATTGCCGGACAGCCGCAACCCCTTGGGGCCTCCAAGTGCAGGGTTCGAAAAACATGGGCGCGTTGAGAACCAAGATGGACGGGTTCTTCCTCCGGCGTTTAAAGAAAAATGTTCTGACGGATTTACCGGCGGTCACAGTCGGCGCGTTACCCATATCCTTGAAGCGCGCTGACGGTCAAGGCATGAACAAGGTTCTGTCGCAGTACCCCGACGCTGCGCATCTGGCGGAGGCGGCGAAGACGTTGACGGAGGACGGCCTTCTGGACTTTCTCCGGGCGAACGCAGCGGAACTTGCTACTTATCGGAGACACACCGGTCTACTCAAGTTACCGGTTTGCCTGGAATGGTTGAAAACAGAAATGGGCTCGACCGATAAAAAGTTCATTGTCTTCGCAATCCACCACGCCGTCATCGACGGTATCGTAGACCACATGGCGGCGTTCAACCCCGTCAAGATAGACGGTCGAGACAGCGCCCGAGACCGGGACAACGCAGAACAGAAATTCACACATGACCCCCGGTGCAAGCTCTTTGTGGGCCAAATCACTGCCGCCGGTACAGCAATCACTCTCACCGTGGCGTCCGATGTTGTTTTCTTTGAGGCCGATTGGACGCCGTCAAACAACTACCAAGCCCTTTCACGGGCGCACCGTTTCACCCAGACCCGGGGTGTCGTCGCCCGGTTCCTGACGCTCCACAACTCCATCGATGACACAATCCAGCGGGCGCTTACGAGGAAGACCCGCGAGCTGACACAACTGTTCAACTAGGTAAAAGAGGTAAACATGTCTGTAGAAGTCAAAATTGTCGCAGAGAATACCAGTTCCTTGCTGAAAAAGTTAGGAGAGGTCGCGCAGACGATGACCGATCCGCGCGCCCTCCCCGATGTTAGTACCATGGTGAGCGCCATCAACACCCAATTGCCGCCGGGGATGGAGTGCGTGATCCTCGATCACCAAGAATCGAAAACGGAAAAACCCAAGACGAAAAAGAAAGCCGCTGCAAAAACGGCTGAAAGCGCGCCGGACGTTCCCGCTGAAGACGCAGCCGAAGACCCCCCAGTGGGCAGCGATGACCAACGTGCGTTCGACGACGCATTGGACCTCCTGGCGCAATGTTACGAACAGGAGAGCGGTAAGCGCGCTGTCCAGGCTCTACTCACGAAACACCGCGCCCAGAAGTTCAATGATATTGCTATCTCCCACGGGCCTGATTTGCTGAAGGCCGCAAAAAAGATTGTGGCGGATTGCGCCCCATGACGGAAGACACCGCGCAGCATTCAATTCTTGGTGCGTCTGGCATGGACCGCTGGTCTCAGTGTCCCGCCAGCGTTTCACTCTCCACTGGTCTGAACTCCTTGACGTCTTCCTTCGCAGCCGAAGGCCAGGGCGCTCACGCCTTGACAGAGCATTGTCTTGTCACCGGGGAAGACCCGCAACTCCTTATCGATGCGGAGTTCCCGTCAGACCTGGGCCCCATCAAGGTGGACGCCGAGATGGCAGACGCAGCGGAGATGTATTTGGATTTGTGTGCGACCGTGTCCCAGAAAGCGAAATTCAACGCAGCCGAAATCCGGGTCAACGTGAACGCTCTTTGGGGGGACGACACCCCACCCGCAGACATGTTCGGCACAGCGGACTATGCGTGTTGGGGGACCCCCGACCGGCGGCTAACTGTCATTGATTTCAAATATGGCAAGGGTGTCGCCGTCGATATAGCCACCGCTGGTGGACTTAATCCCCAACTCCAGTATTACGCTCTTGGTGTCCTGCTTGGCATCCGGCAAGACGGTGAACAGTCGCCGCTATGGGTTGACATCTACATCTGCCAACCCCGGGCAGATCATCCGTCCGGGCCGATCCGGCGGGCCACTCTGTCTGTCCTGGATTTGTTGGCCTGGGGCCATGACGTCCTAAAGCCCGCAGCCGAAGCGTGTTTCGCCGACAACCCGAAGGCTGTTGTTGGCCCCGGGTGTCGTTGGTGCCCCGCCAAAGGCCGGTGTCCTGCCCTTCGACAGGTCGCGCAAGAAACAGCGCGGGTTGAGTTCGACGGACTGCCGCCACTACCGATAGACCTGGACGACACAGAACTTGGTGCGGTCCTGGACAAGTCGGAGATTATCCGCGCGTTTCTGGACGGTGTCCGGGCGGAAGCCTCCGGGCGGCTTGACCGGGGCGGGCGTGTCACCGGCTGGAAGCTGGTGCAGAAACGCGCTGTCCGAAAATGGTTAGACGAGGACCAAGTGTTTAGAATACTGGAAGACGCTGGACACCAGAACGACAAAATTCGTGTAACGAAGATCAAATCTCCAGCGCAGATGGAGAAGGTTCTCAAAGATGACCAAGAGACCCTTGGCCGTCTGACTGATTTGATCTCAAAGGCAAGTTCGGGGGTCAGCCTCGTTAGGGACCTGACCCCCGGGCAAATTGCTGCTGCTGCTGACGCAGCGGCGGACTTCGATGAAATCCCGGAATGACCCGGGTTTCAAACCCGACCAACACCAATGAAAAGGAAAAGTCAAATGAGTGAAACTCTTCGTACCCCGGTGGGCGTGTCTTCGTTTGTTCACCTGTTTACCCCCCGGGCCCCAACGGCGGGCGCTGAACCCCGTTTCTCCATGAATATCCTATTCAATGGAGAGGCGCAAACCTCGCCTGAGTTCAAGGCTCTCCAGAAGGCCGTGAAGGGATGCATCAAAGAGAAGTGGGGGGACAACCCGCCGTCGAAGCTCCGGAACCCGTTCCGGGACGCCAGCGAGAAAGACTATAACGGCTATGAGGAAGGCGTCATCTACATTAGCCCGTGGTCTAAGCAAAAGCCCGGGATCGTGGACGGTCGTCTGCAAGACGTCCTGGCCCAAGACGATGTCTTTCCGGGGCAACTGGTGCGGGCGACGATCCGTCCCTTTGCTTATGACAACTCCGGCAACAGGGGTGTCTCCTTCGGGCTGCAAAACGTGCAGATCGTGAAGAAAGACATGCCGCGTCTTGACGGTAAGAAGGCCGCTAACAAGGATTTCGAAGCGGTAGACGACGACGCTGGAGAAGACGCCGACCCGTTCGACAACAACTTCGATTCCTAGCCCCGGTCCCGGCGCATCTGTTTTTTTTAACAGATGTGTCGGGTAACACGGCAAACACTGCAATACTAAGGAACCACGATATGCTGCATGACAATCTATCGACCACGCCTACAAAACGGATACCGTCCCTTTATAAGCTGAATTTCCTGGCCGATTGGCTGACCGGGCGGATAGACCGGCTGTCGGGTGTCATAATCTCGACCGGCGGGGGGACCCCCGAAATCGAGACCCACATGAACGCCTTGGCGCTAGAACTCAACCATGTCACTGAACTGGTCGAGCAACAAGGAGGCGGCCATGAACGAGATTAAGATCATAGGCCGCGACATCGTCTATGCCGGAGAAGTGGTCGCCCGGCTGAACAAGGAAAATCTAGCCTCGACGGAAGACCGGTTCCTGACTGACATCCAGGCGGTTGAGACCCCGGGATCAAACAACTGTCAGGACTGCCGCTGGTACGACCCAGACGTGGACGGTTGATGTGGCAGAAACGCTACACCTCGACGTGGAGACTATCTCCGCAGCAGACCTCCGGCAAACCGGGGTCTTCAGATATGTTGACGACCCCACAACAGACGTCATTGTCGCCTGCTACGCCTTCGGCCCCCAGGGCCCGGTTGGTGTCTGGCTACCAGGGCAGCCGTGCCCCCCGGATGTTCGAACCCATATCGAGAACGACGGAAAGATTGCGGCATGGAATGCACAGTTCGAGCGTCTGGTTTGCGGCGGCATACTGAGCCCAAGACACGGCTGGCCGCAAGTGCCCAAAGAGAACTGGGTTTGCACAATGGCGCAAGCCAGCTATTGGGGCCTCCCTCTATCGCTGGACATGGCCGCCGCCGCTATGAAGGGACCACCCAAGGACAAAGACGGCCACGCTTTGATGTTGCGCATGTCTCGGCCTCGGAAGGTCAACACTGACGGTACTTTCGAATGGTGGCACGAAGACGACCCGGCGCGGTACCAGCGGCTACAGGACTATTGCGTCCAGGATGTCGAGGCAGAACGTAGCATCGCGTATCGCCTCCCTGCGCTGCCGCCACAAGAAGTCGCGGTCTATCAATCGGACCAAGCAATCAACGACCGGGGTGTCTGGCTTGACGTAAATCTTGTGCTTACCATGGAACGCTATGCCGTCAATGCCAAACAGGCCCTTGACCTCGAAATGACGCAGGTCACCGGGGGCACGGTCAAGACATGTAATCAGGTCGCTAAAATTCTCGGATTTGTCCGGCAGACATATCTGGGGGTGAACTCTCTGGACAAATCTTCGGTTACCAAGGCGCTCGCAGATAGTCACCTGACCGGAAACGCGAGACGCGCTGTTGAACTCCGCAAGCTCGCGGCCAAGAGTTCCACGGCAAAACTGGCGTCAATGCTGCGCTGCGTCGGGACCGATAGCCGTGTCCGGGGCATGTTGCAATACTACGGAGCGTTTCGCACCGGTCGCCACGCCGGGAGATTGATCCAACCACAGAACATGCCGCGCGGTGAAATCAAAAATGTTGAAAAAGCGATCACCTGGATGCTCGACGGCGTCGCCCCTGAGATGATCGAGATGACCTTCGGCCCGATACTCACGGTCGTGTCTTCGTGTCTCCGGGGGTGTCTCGCCGCGCCGGAGGGTAGAGAACTTGCTGTCGTCGATTTCTCACAAATCGAAGCGAGGGTTTTGGCATGGGAAGCCGGGCAACAAGATATCCTGGATGTTTTTGCAAACGGCGAGGATGTGTACGTTTACGATGCCAAGCAGATCGGTTCGGACAACCGGGCCCTGGGCAAAGTCTGTCGGCTTGGTCTGGGCTACGGCATGGGCAAGGCCAAGTTTGTCGAGACGGCAGTCACCTACGGCTTGTCTCTGACTGAAGATTTTGCCGGGGAAGTCGTTTCCGGCTGGCGCAAATCGAACCCGTACATCACGGGGTTCTGGTACGACTGCCAGGACGCCGCCATGAAAGCAATCCGGAAACGGAAAATCTACCGGGTGGGTAAAGTTTCATACGCAATGATGGGGGGAAACCTGATCTGCAAATTGCCGTCCGGGCGGTACTTGGTCTACCGGGAGGCTCAAGTCGAAACGGACGAAGAAGGCCGAGGGCGAATTACATACCTCGGGATAAACCAGTATAGCCGCAAATGGGAGCGGCAAGACACCTGGGGCGGAAAGCTGGTCGAGAATATCACCCAGGCCATTGCTAGAGATTTGATGGTCGAAGCAATGCTGCGCCTCGACCACGCCGGTCACGAGGTACTGCTGACCGTGCATGATGAATTGATTGTTGAACTACCAGAGAAGACCTCCGGGGGCCTCCCGGACATAGAGAAAACCATAAAGATCAACCCGGGGTGGGCCGCTGATTTGCCGACCGACTGTGATGGCTGGGTAGGACGACGATACCGAAAATGAAAGGCGCTCCGTCTGTTATTGCGAACGACAAAGCAAGACGATAAAATGAACACCCTTTAACGGCAAGGCCCCGGCGGGGAACCACTCCCACCGGGGCCATTAACACTCAACACCCTGAAAGGAAACACAGGAATGCCTAACCACAATATACTCCCTCCACCCCGGGATGACAAGCCTCTAACGGGGGGAGGGCGCTGCGGTGGACGGCGGTAGTAATGTGATTACAATCGCAAAACGTGTCGAACTCTCCAACGAAGATTTCCTCAGAGGAATTTTCGGAACCGAATGGAAACGGGCGCACACCACCAGTTTCAAGGAAGACCCATATGATCTGGATACCTTGAACCTCCGGCACTACTGGGGCGGAGGACCCGCCGAGACACAGCTACAGTATTGTACGGAAGACCGGAACACCTATTTTGTCATTTCACTCTTTGAACTCGCCGATGATGGACGTGCGCGGCGACGCAAAGACCTTCACGATGCGACGTATGTGATCACGATTGACGATGTTCACGACAAGGTCCCTGCGGAAAACCTGAAGGATTTACCGGAACCGAGTTACAAGCTGGAGACCTCCCCGGGGAATGAACAATGGGGCTACCTGTTGGAGACACCGGAAACCCGACAGGAGAGAATAGACGCGCTGCTGAACGGTCTGGTTGCTGCGGGCATTGCTGATGACATGAAAGACCCAGGCATGAAAGGCGTCACCAGATATGTGCGTATGCCGGTGGGCTCGAACACCAAGAAAAAATACAACGCCGCCTACAAATGTAAACTGACGGTTTGGGAACCAACACGCAAATTCCAACTTGAAGATTTAGCGCGGCCATTCGGGATCGATGTCACGAATGTTTCGGCGCAGACCTCACGGTACGGCACGGGCATCCCGGAGACAGAAGACCCGATAATCCCGTTGCTGCATCAAGCCGGGGTATTCAAAGGCAAGATCAAGCCGGGCACCTACGATGTCGAATGCCCGTGGATAGACGAACACACCGGGGCGGCGGACAGCGGAGCGGCATACCTGTCTCCGTTCGGTTTCCGCTGCCACCACGGTTCGCATGACGACAGACATTTCGGGCATGTTCTGGATTACCTGGAGGAAAACATCACGGGTGCCAAAAAGTCTGTGCAATGGGCTCAGATGGTCCACGAGTTTGATGAAGAAAGCCGCTGGCCGTTCACGATTGCCAAGACATGGAGGACAAAAGACGTCATCGAGGAACACGCCGGTTGGCTGACCCACTTACAGACTCTGGACCCCGCCCGTTACGACAGCTTGGTGGAACAGTGGGATATCGTGTGCGGGGTCTCAGGCAGTGTGATCGCAGACATAGAAAGAGGCGCGGAGGCAGAACACGAACACAGAAACACCGGGGGCCTTGGAGTTCTCCGGCCTTCGGATTGGGCCGGAAGACCGACTCCGGTGCGTGATTGGGTGGTGGATGATTGGCTGCCGCGCGGCAAAGTCACGTCTCTGTACGGTGACGGCGGTTTGGGAAAAACACTTCTAGCGCAGATGTTAGCGACTTCACTGTCGAGAGGCGACGATTGGCTTGGTGAAAGAACGAAGAAGACACGGGTTCTCTGTGTCCTGTGTGAAGACGATGAAGAGGAGATGTGGCGTCGGCAGGATGACATCAACAGAAAATTCGTCCTGGATATGAACTCCTGGGACGACGACGACAGCCTCTTTTATATGTGCCGGGAGGGGGAAGATAATCTACTGATGACGTTCGACAAGCAATCTCTGGGTACACTGACGAACTTCTGGGCGAAGCTCCGAGACACGGCTGTGGCCTTTGACGCCGAGGTAGTAATTCTGGACACCCTGGCGGATATCTTTGGGGGCAACGAAATCAATCGGCTGGAAGTCAGACAGTTTGTGCAGCGGGCTCTTCTGGGGCTGGCGCAGAGCATCAACGGTAGTGTTCTGTTTTTGGCGCACCCGTCTCAGGCGGGCAAATCGTCCGGGCAAGGCTTCTCTGGCTCAACTGCGTGGAACAACTCAGTCCGGTCAAGATGGTATCTTTCGTCGATGGACGAAGATGATTCACGGGGGAATTACCGCAGACTGTCGCGGGTCAAATCAAACTACAGCGCGTCGGGTTCGGACACGGACAAAATCCTTGAGTGGGAAAGGGGGGTCTTCAGGGTTGTGCGGTCGGCTGAAGACGGCGAAGTCGATGAGACCACCGGAAAATCTCAGAATGATGTGGAAATCGGGAAGATCATTATTGACGGTGTATTGCTGGCGGACAGGCAAAAAGTCACATTGGGAAAAAAGAAGGGTGCCAGGACTGCGTATCTAGCTGATTGGTGCCGACATGAGATTTCCCGGGCGGATATCTACACGGTCAGCATGATAGACCAAGTGATGCGGCGCATGTTGGTAGAGGGTGAACTTGTCGAGGGCGTGGAAAAATCCTGGCGTACCGACGGGGGCACGGGCCGGAACAAAGCCCGGGGGATCGGGTATGTTGACCTGGACTCAGCAGGAGCTGCGCGCGATGAGATTAACCCATTCTCGTGATAGAGGGGTCCTGGTGTCTCAGAGTGAACGGATTACAAACCGTTAGAAAATTCACCTATAAAATTTACCTAGTTAATCCGGCGGTCGTGAGCGTCAGCGGCAGCAGCAGATGCTACGGTAGAACCGCGAGGCACGATTTCAACTTTACCGCCCGCATCGACCACACGCGCTGCGATTAGACCAAGCGTCGCAGCTTGTGCCGTCACCGTTGGCCAGCCGAGAGACTGTGCCTCAACATCGTCGGCGGCGAGTCCAAGT
>Ga0208299_1000661_pt1 | contig 30366 bp, 31 predicted proteins | sample 15_taG_FD_184089 | JGI IMG/M metagenome (GOLD analysis project Ga0208299, IMG submission 184089) | Marine viral communities from the Subarctic Pacific Ocean - 15_ETSP_OMZ_AT15312 metaG (SPAdes) (version 2) | ecosystem: Environmental > Aquatic > Marine > Oceanic | place: Pacific Ocean | collected...
TGGTGGTCGTTTTAGTATTCAGCCTATTAAAATTGTACAAGGAGTTGCTAATGTGTTTGGAGAAGAAATTAAGGGATAAATGAGGCAATATAAAATAACAAAAGAACAACCTAATTTATGGCAAAGTGCTTTGTGGGAAGCTGCAAGGCCTGGCGCCCTAGATAATGCTGGAGATTCTTTAAAGACCCTATCTAAGGACTCTGAAGATACTTTAACGGGACTTTTAGGCTATATGGGTTAAAGAAGTACCTAAACCCTTCAATCGCCTCTAAGGGGCTAAATTTGAACTTAGACAAACAAAGAGTAGAATATAGACCTGATGATAGATACCAGTTTTCACTAGGAGAAAAGGGTGGTTATCCAGAATTAGGAATGAGAATTAAATTTTAAGGAGATAATATGGGGAATTTTAAAAGTACAATATCAGCATCAGGAAAGGTAGGGAGCACCACTAGGAGTTTCTTAGCCTCTAGGTCTTCTTCTATAACTGAGGTATATGATAAAGAAGTAACAATCGGAAATAGTGACACCCCGTCATTATTACTAGATTTTTCTAGTAAAGCAACTGAAGGTCCTAACCCAGAGAGTGCAGAACAGATAGTAGTTCAAAATACTGACAGTTATGGAGCAGTAGAACTTTTACTTGAGTATACCCATTGGAGGGGTGCAGGTGAAATTCCGATAGGCCAGTATGTGGTTTCCTATATTTTAGCACCCAAACAGTCTTTAGTTTTACCAAACACAAGAGGGGTTATTTATGATAGTATTCGTTCTGCAGCAAATAAAGAAAGTGAAGATGGTGGAAAAATAACAGCTGGGACTGCGAGTACGTATGGCCTGACAATTACTGATGGAGCTGGTAAATGGGATACTACAGATTTAAGTACTTCTGCTGGTTCTACAGATACAGATGGGATGGTACCTGGAAGTTTAGTTATAGGTTTTTATACCCCTGGCTATCAAGCTTTTGGTTATTTAAAAAATATTAAATCGGCACAATCCTCTTCTACAGATACAGAACTGACAGCAGATACAGAATATGGATTAAGTATTGCTGTAGATGGAGGAAGTGCTACAGATGTACTTTTCACTACTGATGCTACTGATACTACCTGGGGAAGTCCTACAAGCGGTAATGGCGTATTAGCAAAAATACAAGCTAGCATAAAAGCGGCAGATTTGGAATGTGATATAGCTATAGCAGCAGATGGAGATATTAGAGTATCATCTAGATATGGGGAAACTACCAGTGCAATATCACTAGACGACCCTTCAACTGGTACCTCTATTTTTAATAATGGCACTATACCTGATGATAGTGATTTGGCAGATGCTGTAGGTTATGCTGAGGACACTACAATAGAAAATATGGCCTGGGATAATGGTGACGGGACTATTACAAGGCCAAGCGGTGGTAGCGGTACTATTGTTAGTTATAACGAGGGGGAGATTGAATTATCCCTTACAGGTATGCCTATAAACTCTGCTATGAAAGTATATTATCAATATGAATCGTGCCATTCAGGAAATGAAAGGATAGATACTAATGATTGTAATTCTCTTGCTGGCGTATATGCAAGAAGCATGCCTATTAATACAACTGCTTTTGCTGAGAAAAAAGCTTCAGTAAGAATATTGGTATTTGAATAATGCCTAAAGAATTATTAGAAATAAAGAACTTTAATGTGGGAACTATTATGTCGCCTGATATGAAAGATATACCTATTGAAGCAGCTAGTTATTCATTGAACATTGATAGTGTGACAGAGGATGGTAAGCTTAAAGGAATACCGACTGATAATATTTTACTTGATACCCCTGGAATTTCAGAAATTGGTATATTTGATGATGGCTCGCTATTAATTTTTACTGATACTTGGACGGTAGTAACACCATGAAGGCTTTATCTAAATATAATAATAAATTTCATATAGGAGGAGGAGACGAGAGAAGTTTGATAATAAACCAAGATGGCAGTAGTTTTTATGATGAACTTACACGGCCCGTACATAGTGGTGATGGATATGCACCATCTATAAAAAGTATTACGATTGATGATACTAGGTTTATGACTTTTTCAGCTAATACATTAACAGAACATACTATATCTGATGCAGCGATAACTACAACTACTATTTCTATTGCAAATCTCGTTACTATATTAGATATAATATATGAACTAAATATAGTATATATGGTTACTTCTTCGCCTGGTGACCCACGAAAGTTACATAAATTAGACTATACTCCTGGAGAGCTTGAGGAAGAGCTTTCCTATAATGCTACATTCTTAGAAAATATAGATGGTTCGATAGATGTCTTAGCCAAAGCTGGAAATACTATATATATGCAAAGAGAAGGACAAAGTATAAGTAAAATATATACATATGATATTCTAACTGGTGATTCTGACAGTTTTTACCCTCTAAAAGTTTCCGAACCTGAATACAATTCCAGTTATCCATTCTCCCTTGAAGACCCAGGAGTAAGAGAGCATTCAATGATAGATGGACGGGGATATGGGGATAATAATTGCGGAGCCGAGGGGGCAGCTTGTCCTAATAAAATCCTTTCTCCTATTAATAATGGTGGATTTTTTGATTATATAAATACAACTTCTGCAAAAGCAACACTAGTTAGATATCATAATACATATACAGAAGAAACTGGAGCCGTAAATGCTGCAATTAATGACTTTACACACCTTCTTCAAGATTCAGCTCCAACTATAGCAATTCAAGGTATAAAATTAACAACGTCTACTGATGGCCGTGATGATGTTCAGATAAATATACAACCCCATCGTTTTTGGTCTACAGAAGGACTTGATGAGCTTACTTTTACCGGTGATATGTTAAATACTTATATTGAAAGTCAAGAGCGATTTGTAATTTTTGATTCGGCAGAGGATGTATCTTTTAATGTTACTCCAAACGATTTTGCGATTAATGGGGCTACCTCGGATAGCCAAATAAACGCTGGATGGCAAGGACCAGACGAAGGTAATGCCTACGATACTGAAGACGAGATAAGAACCGTTTCCCCTATACAATCCTTTTTTACATATGGTAGTCAAATTTCAGCGGGTGGTGCTTTATTTACAACAGATGAAGGGGTACAGCTTTTAACGGCTCCTGTTGGGTGGCTAGAATATCTGCGGCTTGAACATCTCAGTGTAATATTTACAGATGCAGGTGATGGTGAAACAAATTTATATTTCTCATTATTATTTACGAGAATAGGCCCAAGTGATGGTGTTCTACATCCTAATTATGAGAATCCTGGGGAAGCGAAATTTTTCCGCATGCCTGATTCTATTTCGGGGTTAAGCGGAAAAGGAATGTTAGAAGCAACGTCTGCTAGAAAGATTATAAATAATTGTTTTCCTATTCAATATTCTGGGTCCGCAACTTATTTACACACTAGACGTTTTAAACCATTTGGTGAAATTAGTATTGGTGATTGGGGAGAGTTTCAGAATTTAACTACAGGTGTAAATGAAATTCCTGGAGCTGGACCGCCCGTTTGGAAATTAGATATTCGTGATTCTGAATATATCGAGAATGAGGAAGAAATTATAGAACTTGGTGGAACAAATAGTAGCCAAATAGATTTTACTGGAGTATCTGTTACATCGAATGATAATGTTATAACAGATATGACATTTAATCATTTTCTCGCGAATAATGCTGAAATTACCAGTTTAGTTTGTAAGGGGACCGGTGTAGTCGATGAAGCAGTCGTAGGGATAACATATTCATTAGATTCTTTAAATACTAATAATGATAATATTATAACAACAAGTTTAATCGCTAATGAATTTACAATAGGAGATTCAGCAAGTGATTTTAATGCTGTATATATTAATAGTCATACAGTAGATGATACAGAGCCCCATACATTTATGTTTCAAGATGATGATAGTTTACAATATAAACTATCTTACCTCTATGATGGGCATCAAGAAAGCCCTTTATCTGCAGTTCCATACGTTATTGATGAAGATGATAACGCAAGTGAAGTTAATCTTACGTTATTTATAAATTTAAACTTCTTAGAAGATAGCAGGATAACTCATGTTAATATTTACAGACAATATATATCAAGTATAAGTGGAGCCTTAGATTACAGATTCGTAGAGTCAGTCAAATTAGTTCCAGAGCATTTAGCTATAGAGGATGATGGTAATTATTCTTATATTGTTAAAGATAGGAATAGTGAGGTTCCAAGTTATGAATCTATTACTGGAATATCCGAAATAATACTTAACTCATCGTTAAATTATGGGCTAGCATCTCAATTGGATTCATATCTTTTTGTAAGTAGGGCAAATATAGTAGCCTTATCTGATGATGTATCTCGGTATATTTTCAGGTCTATGCCTGGTAAATTCAGTCAATTTAATTGGGCTACTGATTATCAGATACTCCCAGAACAGTTGATTGCACTGCAAGCATTTAATGGTAAATTATATGCCTTTACAGAACATTCATTTTTTAGAATTAATCCTGCTACCTTAGAGGTAGAGGATGAATTTGAAGGAATAGGTTGTATTAATAATAAAGCTGTATTTGTTTCTGAATATGGAATGGTTTTTGCAGATAGAAATAATATTTATTTTCATAATGGGCAACAAATTCTTACAATTAGCGACTCCATATCTACATCAAGTAACGATGATAACCCTGGATGGAAGGATATTGAGAAAAGCAATATAGTATGTAGTTTTGATAATAAACGACAATCATTTTTAATATTTTTTTCTACTATAGGTAGTAATTTTTGCTGGGCTTATAACTTAGCTAAGAAAAGATGGGACTTATGGGGGAGTAGTGGAGCTGTACATACTGCAATACTGAACAGAATAGGAAATACTATATATAGTACTGATGATAAGATATATCAGCATCTGAATGGTAATGCTAGACAAAACTGGTTCTGGCATAGTAAGAAGTTAACTATGGGTCAAGATACTCAAGAAAAGAGATTAAAAAGAATTAGAATACAATCTAATGCTGATATTTCGGATAGAACTGTTTTAGTATATGCTAATGGGAATCTTGATACATCTTATGTAGAAAATACAGAGACTTTAACTGAAGGTACATTTTATGAACAAATATATGAACCTACTGCTAATAAAAAGTTTAAAACATTAGAATTACAGCTTCGTGATATACCTGGTAATACAGAAGTAGATGCTATAGGTGCTATTTTTAAACGTAAGAGTGTAAAATGATAGCTAATAAGAAAGCACCTAAAGTAAGTGATAAGGATATTGATAGGATTATATCAAAAATATATGATGATTTAAATAATATAATTAAAGCTGTTAATAATTATGAAGGAACCTTTGAAGAATGGAAAGGGAAACGTGGCGATATTAGAATTACAGAAAAGGGATTACAATATCGAGATAGATTTGGTTGGAAAACAGTTGCAGTAAGTACGCATACTCATTCATATGCAGATGATGACCATACACACGATTAATAGAGATATATTATAATTACACAAAATAGAACGGAGACGATATGAATTGGTTAAGTATGATAGGTGGTGGTGCAAGTTTATTAGGAGGTTTATTTGGGTCGAAACCAAAAGGTTATGATATAGGCTCTCTCAGTCAAATGAAGAATTATGAGCAGATGCTTAACCAGCAGATGCAGTTAGGGAAGGGATTAATGGACCCTAGTTCGACACAAAATCGCCTTATGAAGCAAATGACAATGCAAAATACTATGGACCAAATAGGAGTGCAAAATCAATTATCTTCTAGAAATCCATTTACTAGTAGCGGTATATTACAAGCTCAGGGAGGTTCAAATATATTAAAAGGAATTAGGACTGGGTCTGAGACAGCGCAACAAGGGTACTTACAAAATATGGGCACAGGATTACAAACTCTGAATACAGGGATAAGTAATTATGGAGGTCTTGCAGAAAACTATGCACAACAATCTATTGCTAATCAACAATTACAAAATCAATATGGTGCCAATATGGGTGGATTACTTGGTCAATTTGGTATGGGCATGATAGGAGGTGGATAAATGGCTTTAAAATTTGGAGGTGGTCCTGAATATAAAGATTGGAGTCAAGTCCAAATGGGAGGCTTGTTAAGGGCGGCTAGTCCCTTAAATGGAGATAGTCCATTGGAAGGTACTGCAACAGATATGTATCGTCAGAACGTAGCTAATTCTAATTCCAACCTTAGTGATAAAGATGGCTCTAGACAGCGATGGAGTGCTGGAATGATAGGAGATGCTTGGAATAAGATGAAGGGATTTGGTAAGCAGCTTGGTGGATTCCTACCGGGGACGAACTCCACTAATTTACTACAGGGATTTCAAACTAATAAGTTAGCACAACAAGGTAATTATGCTCAACCAGCATTTCAATTTAAATCACCAACACTTGGTGGGGGCGGATTTAAAAGCCCATTTAGTATATAGGAGAGGACATGGCATTAGATTATAGAACATATAAAGATAGACAAGAAACATATAATGAAAAAAAAGGCGACGAATGGGGAATAAATTATGAGAATGCCCCTATGCCTACACAGTTAGGTGGTTTGTTTGCCAAATGGCTTAATAAAAAGGAAGCAGGGTGGAAGCAGAAGAGACAAGGTAAAATGCTAAAGGATGCTTTTGGTAATCTATTTAAAAGTGGTGCAGAGGATGACCCTGTTATGGGTAAAGACTCTGACGGCCACAAGCAGGAAACAAAACAGACCTCAGATGGAGAAGATAACTCTGGAGATGCAGGACCCTATAAACGCAGTTTGCAAGAAGAGTTTGATATAATGAAAAGCGAAGCTGAAGCCGATAACACTAAGGGGCCCCTTGATTATCCAAAATTTAACCCAGAAGGCGGAATTTTAGAAAATGATTATTTCGATTTGACAGAAGATATCTCTCAAAGCGAAATTGATGGAATGCAATTTCAAGGCGGAATTTTAGAAAATGATTATGGTGATAATCCTTTTAGTAATTTTGACCTAAAAGCCCACTTCGATTTGACAGAAGATATCTCTAAAAGCGAAGCTAATGCTGACCTTTATTATAATAATCCCGAAAACTTTGTAGATACTATGACATATGAAGGCGATAATGATGGTCGTAATAGCCAGCTAGCTGATACACCTCTTCAAGATAATACAGGTGGAGATTTTGATGAATGGCTCCAACGTCAACCACAAAGTGTTTATGATGAATATTATAATTTGCAGGACCCTATAGACGAAAAGCCACCTACTTATCCAAAATATAACCCAGGAGATACACCTCCTCCAATAACAATACCATCAGGGTTATCAAATGTTGATATTCAACAAGAAATTGGCTTAATGACTGGAGACCAACTTAATACTAGAGCAGGTAAAGAGTATATGCATTTAGCTGGTATGGATGAAGATGCCCAAAAACAATTGATAAGGGAAAGATTAAGCGAAGCTTCAACTGGTCAAATGGAAAGAGAATTACAAGAATCAGGTTATTATGATGATGATGACTATGATATGGGACCCGTACAAGTAGATAAGGCTCCAGGATTTCAAGAATTTGGTGATTGGCTAGATGTAGATAGTGCTATGAATACATATGACCAACTTACCAATCCTACTACACAAGCTTTGCAAGGTAACAACAATCCAATGTTACAAGCTTGGAAACGACAAATAGGAGGTAGATAATGGCATTAAATTTCGGCAATGGTGGAGGTGGTAATAACTTTTTTGAAGCTATGCAAGGAGTTTCCTTAAAGACACCCGAACAGATAAAAGAAGAAGCTAGACAGCTTAGGATGAAGCAAACTAATAACTACCTTAATGATGTACAGCAAGAATTTAGTAAAAAAGACTTAGGACTTGAGGGAGGTTTACGAGCTTTCGGTGAAGGGAAGGTATGGTTTGATATACCCGATTCTCCCTTGGGGAATATGACTGAAGAATATAACAATTATAAACAGCTTGCTGGAGAAGATGCTAGTTTTACAGAGTTCGCGGCTATGTGGAAACAAAATGAAAATAATTATTATTCTGGCATGATAAATAGTGTGAATAATTATGTTAGTGAGAAGATGGCAATGGGTGTTGATAGGGATGATATTGTAGAAACCTTAGCACATCCTCAATATAGAGAATTTGTTACTAAAGCGGCCATGGTAGCACCAGAAGCATTTAAATTACTTGAAGTTAAGTCTACTGCGCCTCAAAAATCTTTCTTTGGTAGTTTATTTACTAATACTGATGTAGCTACAGGAGAGAATAGTTTAGACATACCTGCTACTGTAGCAGGAGGCGCTGCTGTGACTACTGCCGCAGGACTCGGTTATGAGTATGGTCATGCAGGTCCTAAAAGGGAATTTATTAAGGCAGAAATTAAAGCCCTTACTGATAAATATACAGCCGATAAAGCTGCCCATGACAAATCCTTGTCTAGCAATAAGGCGGCAAGAGGTAGTTGGAGAGAGAAACTTGATAAAATTGACCCTAAAAAACGTGAGGCATGGGCAAAGAAGAATCCACAACCTAAGATATATAGAGGTAAATCTCCTGTTAAAAGGTCTAAAGCAACCCTTTTAAAGCAGGCAACTGCTAAATATGGGAAACAAGTTAGTAAATTTAGCAAGGTTGCGCCCACAGCTGCCTTTATGGCTCCACAGTTAGGTAGATATGTAGGAGAATCTCTTGGTGGCGAAGAAGGCGCTTTTGCAGGGCAAGCGTTAGGTACAGGTACATTTTTAGGGTTTCTAGCTAAGAAACTCCCAAAACAAGCTGCTAAGTTTTTAGCTAAGTCTGGGGCCCGCCATGCAGCACTAGGAGGCACTGGAGCAGGAATGCATCCTCTAGCTCAGGCTACATTATTACTAGGTGAAGTAGGAATAGCAGGTAGTGAAGTTTATAGTTTATATCAAGAGTGGAAAAAGTTACAAAGTAAATAGGAGTATAGATGCCAAACGAAATGGCTAACATTCAAGCTCAACAGCAACAGCAGTGGGAACCTTCATATACTCAAGAGCAATTATCTCTTCTAATAAAAAAATATGACCAAGTACCCTCAACCTTTAAACAAGAAGAGATAGATACGATAAAACAACATGCTGAATATTACGGCATGTCATTCTATGATGGGGACTTTTCAGTGTTAGAAGCCGTTAAACAAGCAGGAGCGGGCTTTGTAGAGGGTTTTACTACAATGTCGATAGCAGACCACCCTGACAACGAATACGAGGCTGTAGCACGTAATATAGGGCATCTAGCGGGATTTGCCCCTGGGATACTATCTAAACCACTTGCTTTAATGGGAGCTAAAGGATTAGCTTCAAAAGCAGGAGCTTTAAGGTCAATTCCTATGGCAGGTGCTGATTTTGTAACTAAAAAGGCTAAAAAGCTTATTAGTACATCTTCTAAAGCTGCTACTGTAGGTAGACAAGGGGCTGTGGGAACTGTCTCAAATTTCTTGTTAGGCAATAAAATGAAACATATCGCAGAAGGAGCCTTTCATTTAGGAGTCGCTTCTGGTATATCGTCTTGGCAAGGCGGTGTAGATGAAATGGTTCAAGGGTTTATAGGAGGGGCTAAAGCTGGAGGAGTATTCCGTCTTATAGGAAATTATGTTAAAGTAGAAAACCCTACAGGAAAAAAACTTGCAAGAGGGTTAGCAGGCTCGTTATTTATGGGACTACCTTCTACTATGCGTGGAGCTACTACTCCAGAGCAGGTATATGAGTATGTAATGGGCGCATATTTTGGTTCAAATGAAATGAGTTGGTCTACTCATAAGGCCCAAAAAAGTATACAGAAAATGGAAAAAGAGGCTCAAGGAGACCCTAAAATAAGGGCTCATTATGACCCAGAACGATTAGATTGGTTTCATGAATTACCTGAAGAAGTTAAACCTAAATTTAAAGAATTAGCAGATAAGAGATATGGGGTTGAGCGTGTACGTTCTGCCATACAAGAAGCTTTATTACAAGGGATAGACCAGGCTGACCGTATTTCTGACGAAATAACTACCAAAGAAGGTTTTAAACTATCCAGAGTTGTTGTTGACGGCGAAGAACAATTAGAATTAGACGCTTCTACTATAGCTCAAGACAAGTCATATATGAGTTCAGGCGGGGCTAAAGGAGCTGATACTATATTAGCTAAGTTAGCTCATAGATATGGCATACCTACCGTTAATAGAACATTCCCTGAACATTATAAAGAAATATATGGCCCAGGGGTTCCTCATATTTTAACTAAAAGTCAATTAAAACAAGCTGACCCTCATTTATATAAAGCTAACGAAACTCTTCAACGACCATTAGATGCTTTTATGGCAAAACAAAATCCATATATAGCTAATCTCTGGAGGCGAAATTATTACCAAGTAAAAGATGCCCATACGGTGTATTCTTTTGGTAAACTTGTAAAAAACAATGAAGCAGTTGATGGTGGTACAGGTTGGGCTACACAAATGGCATTAGACTTGGGTAAGAGGGTATATGTTTATGATGTTAATAGTAGTCAATGGAATAAATGGAATAACAATCTAGGTAGATTTGTAGGTATGAAAAATAGAAAACCTCCTAAACCTCCTCGCCATTTTGCTGGAATAGGTACTCGTACAATGGGGGAATATCCTAATGCTATTAAAGCTGCTGATGATTTTTTTGGCACCCACTTTAAGCCTCAAAAAACAATTGAAGAATCAGCATTAACTCCTGAAACATTAGAAAAACCTATAAAAGAATCTAATAAGGTTGAATTATCGCCAGAAGAAAAAAAACAAGTTAAACTATATGAAACTGAATTAGATGAAATAGAAAATGAAATAGTTGACTTATCTACCGAACTTAAGGAAAATTGGGACCTTGAAATAAATGAACCTATCGATTTAGATTTAGATATTCAACTTCGACAAGAACTAGATATATTAGGGCTCAAAAGCCAGGACAAACAGAAAGCTCATTTTGAATTAGTCAATAGAGGTATTGATTTAGAAAATACTTCTAAAGCTATAGCAGAAGGCGATAAGGTTATTGAAGATATAGAAGCAGCTGAAGATTTAGACTTTGAGACACCAGTAGAGAACGTAAGAGCTGGTAAACGAAGTATGGCCTTTATCGAGCATGGCCAAGTAAAACCTTTAATGTCAAAACTATGGAACACGCCAGATTTAGCACATAAAAAACAATTAAAATTAGAAACAGCTAATAAGGTGGCTCGTCATATCTCTAAATGGATTGATAAAGATACCAAGATTAATAGAGTTGAAGATGTCATTAAAGGCATAGAGGAGGAATTGACAGTCTCTTTTTCTGAAGCCCCTGAGGCTAAAGGAGCTCTAAGGCAATGGTTAACTATGAGAAATTGGGGTGAAATAGTACCTCAATTCCAGGCTAATGAGCGAGGTATCGGGAAACTGTCAGGAGTATCCTTGGGTGGTAACAAACAATACGTAGAAGAACCCCCTAAGCGTTTAGATGCGGTATATAAAGCAGCTGGTGGACAAGGCCCATCATATGCAATATTAGATAAAATTACAGTAGAGGAAAATGGTCGCTTAAAGGATTATGATTTATCTACATATAGAGAAAATGTTCTATTACGTGAAAACTTTTGGGACCAGGGAAAAGCTGATAAAGCCTACAATGCGTGGCTTGGGGAACTTATGGGACAGAATGGTTCTGATAAGGGTGGTAGATGGTTTCCTATGGGTGGTAAAGGTGATAATGATAGGATATATTGGGCAAAGGTACATCCTTCCTTACAGAAAGCTGATAAAGGTGAGGTAGTTAAAATAACCGCCAAAATGCTTCAAATAGCTGAAGGAGCTTCTCCTGGATTTAAGGCTAATTACTTTGAAATGGAAAAAAAGTTTGCCGATAAATATGCAGGTGAAACTTCTGCTGAACGAGAAAGATTTAAACAACTACATAGAGAAGCTTTCTTGTCTAACCTTAAATATGATATAGAAGTTAATGGACTTGAATTTACTAATGATAATATAAAAAAGGTATTAGGTTCCCAAGAATTTACACAAGAGGCTCTAGATATTACTAATAAGAGTGAGTTAAAATTAATTGACAAAACTACTAAAGTTGTAGAATTGGAACATAGTATAAAATCAGTTGAATCTGATAGGATTGTTTCTGCTCGAACAGATATGAAAAATAATAGAATTATTCTTAATCAAAAGGAAATAGAAAAAACATTTAATGAAAAAGCATGGACAAAACCTAAAGTAAAAGGAGTAAAACCTCTTCCTGAGAATACTTTTAAAACAGTCGAAGAATGGAAGAATTTTGTTATTGCCCACGAAAAAGCTCATTTTACAACAGCAAATAAAGCATTGTCTAAAGGAGTCGAACGTGAAAATCATGCTAATGAATTAGCTTTAAATATATTAAAAGATAAAGCGTCAATTACTCCAGATTTTATCAATTCGTCTAAAGCATGGAACAAACGTGCTCAAATATGGTTATCTAATTCTTGGCCAGGAGATGCTAGATATATAAGTGATAGAATTGCCGATTTACATTATAAAGATGGTAAAGACTTATTTAATACTGGACAGTATAAATATATTATCTCTCCCGATTTAGACCCCGATATTAAAGCTGAATATAATAAAAATCCACGATATGGATGGGAAACCTCTAGAAAAAATTCAGAACTTGGAGAAAATGTTGATGGAGCTATCATCATTAGAGATGACCTAATTGACATTATTAATTTAGATTTTGGACAACCGGAATCTGGTGCTAATAAATCTTTTATTGTTTCTCCGCATGCAGAACATGGAGCTCTATTAGGTAAATATATGTTTCATGCAGCTGGCCCTGAAATGACTAAAATGATGAAAAATAGGGCCCTTCATATGATTATGCAAGAATCAGCTGTTAAACAGCGAGGAACAAGAGGCATGACTGAATATGCTGTTAATAAAGGGGAGCTAAATTATGATATGTCTAAACAATATTATTTAGACCCTGCACATGTTTTAGGTAATTTCTCTGTAAAAATGTCACATCATATGTTAGAGAATCAACGATTACCTAAACAAATGTTTATGTCATTAATGCCTAGTGAGAATATAGGAGAAGGTCTTATCAAGGATATGTTTGAAGGAATCATTGGAGAAAAATGGAATGGTAAAGCGTCTCTTAATAAAATGGGTGAAATGGTTTATAAAAGCAATGATTTTTTAGACTCTTATTTTGCAAAGATAGATACTGGAGCCAAACAGTCTGAATTACGCTTAATGGAAGATAAAATAGTTAAAAATTTAGAAAATTTGGGCATTGAAAATCTTATGTCTATTTTAGAAAATAACTATTCAGAATCATTATCTGAAAAGGTCTATAAAGAAATACTAAGGATAGATAGGAATACTTTAGCTGAAGCATATGCTGAAAAAAATATCAGTAAGTTAGAATATTTAGAAGCATTGTCTGATATTAACGAGTATGAAACAGTTACTCAAAGACAGATTGGAGAGTCTATGATATGGGCAGAACAAGAACGAGCTGCGGGTAGAGAAGCTACAATGCTCGGAACCTATATGCATAAGAATATCCGAGATTACAGGATGACAGCATTAAAGAATTATGTTGTTAATATAGCAGCTAAACCTAAAATGGGTAATTCAATTGCAGCTGTTATGAGACCATATGACAAAGCTATGAGAATTAATTTAGATGGCAATAATAGACGCCTTTTAGAATTAGAAACTAATGATGAGATATTCTTTTTAGATGATGCTTTTAAAAATAGAGTTATTGATGCAGATATTTCTGGCTTAGGTAAAATAAAGACCTTAGGAACATTATGGGAAAAATATGAAGCAGGAGAATTTCATGGTAAAATAAAAGAAGAAGTTGAGGAATACTTTAGAGCGGCTACGGTGCGAGTCCCTATGGATTCAAAATCAGGAACCCAAGTCTTACGTTTTGCAGGTTTTACGGGTCGTAAGGGGCATGGAATATTACTACATGGTAGAGCTATGAGAGCAGAGGGTGGTGCCGACCTTGATGGTGATAAATCATTTGTATTTTTTGGAGGCAAAAATGGGCTAACTTCTGAATGGAAAGATGCTTATTATAATGCAAAAAAAGAGTTCTATTTTACAGAAAACGGCATTGAAATGGTTGGTGATAACAAGGAGGCTGTAGCAGGAGAAGGTGCTCATAAGGGGAAGGCGTTTAATCAATTTTTAGCTCTACAAATGTCAGATGATTTGAAAAGTTTACATGCCTCTAAGGCGGCTATGTATTCACCTCTAGAGCGCATTCGTATTTCCGAAGCTGCAGTAGGGGGTAGAAATCAATTAGGACCAGCTGTATCTTCCAAACAAGTAATGGCATCTGCTTATGCCGGTATATTAGCTAGTGAAAAAGGTCAAGATGAATTAATTATATCACACACTGATAAGAAAAAAGGGTTTACTACGGATTATATCGTGCCTATTAAATTACGTACTTCTAAAGAATGGCAACAATATCAAAAAGAACTTACTCGTGCCATGTTAGGATTAGCTTCTGACCCTATGGATGAAATGGGGTTATCTGGCAAGGATGTTTGGTTTAAGAAAATGTGGGATGCTCATTTTGAAATAGACCATGCCAACATTAAACGCAAAACCAAGAAGGGAAAGGAATACAAGCTAAATCAATACGAGAAAGACCACTTATTTAATCCTAAGAAGAAAAAGGATTATCTAATTAAGATGAGTGATTTAAAAAGTGGTAAAACTATGTTTGGTAAGTATAATAATATTAATAAAGCTTATTGGGGTAAAAATTGGAGTGCTGGACGACAATTTAATGTATATGAAATGGCTGAGTTAGGCTCTTCTTATTTTGATATACAGCAAGATACCAAGAGAATTAATACATTTTTGCCACTTATAGGTGAAAAACTTGCCAATATACAACTTACTGATTCAATATATAATCGAGTTAATTCCAAAGAAGTGGAAAGATTATATAGTTCTAATGCTAAGAATTTAAAACAATATGACTGGCTAAAAGATTTACTAGGTCGTTCTAGTTTTAATGTCCCTCATAATCAAATTATTAAAATAATGAGCGCTCAAGAATTATACAACCCTTCAAAACTTAGACGTTTAATAGATAGACCTGAAAAATGGGAAGAGATATTTGAGGGGACTCATCTAAAGAATGATTGGAGGTGGGAGAAAGCTGTTAATGACGTTGAAACCGAGGAGTCTTATAATGCACGGAAATTATTAACCAGGGAATTTGCTATATTAGCCGAAGATGCTCTTTCTAAAGATTTAACAGATATGAGCACTATTGCTCTTATTGGTGAAATAACTAAGAAAATGAAAACCGAAGGAGACCTGGGAGTACATTCTAAAGCCGCTACTCTAGAAGAGAATATTGCATTTTTAGCGGATGCAGCTAATAAATTTAAACAAAATTCTTGGCTTGCTAAAAAAGATAGAAATAAAATATATGCATTTTTAACATCTGACTTAGCAAGAACTCCTCAAGGGAGGAAGATAGCAAATTTTTTAGAAGAAGAAGCAAAAAATGTCCCTCTTCAGCCCCATTTATGGAAAAAAGAAGAGGCAGAATTTATTAAAAAAGCTTTATCACCAGAAGATTCTCGCTCACTTACACTAGACAATATAGAGATGGATATTGAAGTAAAGGCGTTCAAGGAAGGTTTAACTCCCTTAGGGGCCAAACTGTTCGACCATTTAATGCTAGGGTCATTACGTAAACATAATGTGCAAAAAATAGATGCTTTTATTAATCAATTTGAGGGTAATATCCCTGAAGATTTGGCAGATGTTATATCCTCTTTACGCAAGGGGATGGCTGGGACCAATACTTCTAAATTAGGATTTATGTTGCAAAGTGTAAACAATATTAATATTAGAGAACACTTAGGACAATTTAATAAACTTGTGAACAAGGTATGGAAACGACCTGATGTTGAATTGATTAAGGCTAATCAAGAATTAAATACTAATGAAACAATGGGGAGTAAAGAAGCTATTGAAGCTGGCATGCCTGACCGAGCAGTTGAAGAAACAATATATAAAATAGTTGATACAGGGTTTGAGGGAATTAAAGCTGGTAAGCTTGATGCTGAATCCCGCTCTATAGTATCTGAATTGGCTGCTACATTAAAAGGATATGGAGATAATGTAACATATCGTATTAATGAACTTACTCGTGGAATACTAGGTAAAGATTTTAACGTCATGAATAAACAAGACTTTATAGCTCTCAATAATTTTTTCAATGACATTAAAAATGGTTCAATATGGCAACAAATGTTTGAAAAAAATGGCTTACAAAAGTTACGTAAAAGACATTATTGGTTGTTTCCCCGGGCTGTTAATACAGAACTTATGAGAGATGATATACAACTTTTAAGACGTCGAGGGTTTTTTGTTAATAAATTAGGGACTATGGTTGAGGGGCAGATTGCGACTCCTACGGGATATATTGAAACTTTACAGCATTTTATCTCTATTGCTAATGATTCTGCAGTAGAAGAAGGTGATGCTATGATTAAAGTCATTAAAGAAAACTTATTCTTTCTTAATTCTATAAAGGAAGGTGAGGCTATTCGGAAAATGGCAGTAGCTGTTAGGGAAATGGGAAATATTAAACGATTTAACGATAGTGACCAACAACATAAGGCTAGAACATATATAGAATCGCTTAAAAAAGTTGAGAAAGAAGTAAATTGGAAAACCCTTAAAAATAAAATTTTTAATGTTGAAATAGACGGTAAACGTGTAGAAAAAACTGGTATAGAATTAATGCATAAAAGTAATGAACAATATACTAATTTTTTTAAAGATATGTATGGTTTTATTGAGGGGAAAGAGGGTGCTTTAGATAAATATATTATAAAGGGAAGGTTCCATGATAAGAAACGCCAGAATCCTATATATGATGTTAATAAGTTTGTTGCCGATGTATCTCGTGCTGTACATAATGGTACAGCTAATAGAGTCTATTGGAAGAAATTTGGAATTGATGGATTAAGACGTATTGCTCGTTCAGCTATGTTTGAGCGGATACATGACCCCGAGATATTAAAACGCATTCTTGCTGAACCTGAAATTAAAACAGGAAAAATAGAGTTTGAACATTATTGGCCCCATATGTTCTTTGATAGTAAGGAAGCCAAAAGGGCTTCTGATGTTGCTATTAAGCGTATTATGTCAGACCCCAAACTAACTGAAGAAGTTAAAAACGAAGAGCTTAAAAAATTAATGTATCGTCATAGAGCTATGGATGGTGAGTGGAACTTTGAAGATTTAGATGATTGGCATATGGCAGACAAGATTATATTAGAAATAGCTGAAAAAAAGGAAGTTTCTGAAGAAAATATTAAATGGTTTAACTCTAATGAACGTTCAGGAAATATGCAAGCACGTACATCTACTATATCTGGATGGACATTGGATAGTAGTGCTGCTGAAGCATATGCTCGACAAATGAGCAATACATTTTTTAGACAATTATCTCAAATATTTGGTCGTGAAATTATTGAGGGTAAACCAAAAGCTATGAGTATAGACGGTATAACAAGTATGCGTTCAGCTATGTTTAAAAAATATGGAGCAGACCAAACTAATGCATGGACAGAGTATGCTAAATTGTACGTACAAGACGCCTTGGGCAATCCCTCAGTGGTTCCTCAAAGATTAATAGATAATCCGAATATGGCGCTAAAGGGGACTCCGTATGCAGCATGGGCTGACAATAAGGTAAAAGACCGAGTTAATAAGATGTTAAAAGCTGTAGGAATAACGGATAAAAAATTACCTGAAGCTTTACAAGGGGTAGATTTACAGACTATACGTAATTTAAGTAATATGGAAGCTAAATATGAAATGGCTTCATTACTAGCTCACCCTAAGAGTATGGTTGGTAATATATTTGGTGGTACTGCACATACAGTGCAGTCAGCTGGTTGGCGGAATTTTTTACATGCTAGGAACATTAAAGAATTACGTAAAATAAACTCTGAGTGGAAGACCATAGAAGATGTAGAAAATTTTGTAGTTAGCCACGGTGTGTTACCTGATTTTTTAGTATATGAATTTGGATTACACGAGGAATATCAGAAAGTTCAGAATAAGGAATTTATTGAAGCTGTAAGCCAAAAAATATCACGCAATCCTAACGCAGGTGAAGAATCTATAAAGGAATTAGCTAAAAAATATAAAATTACTGATAAGGTTAATGAGTTTGCTGCTAAATTTATGAGTGTTCCTGAAAAAGCTTTACGTAGAGATGCTTTTATGGCCCATTATTTACAGGCATGGAATAAATTTGGTGGAGCCCTTAAAGACCCTAATCATCCATTTTTAATTGAGATGGGTAAAAAGGGTGTAAAAGCTACTCAATTTTTATATTCAGCACCATTTAGACCTGCCTTTGCTAGAACAGCTCTAGGTAAGATAATGACACGTTTTCAACTATGGAGTTGGAATGCTGTAAGATTTAGGAATGATGTGGCCAGAGAAGCTAAGATATACGGCTTTTTACCAGGAACTGAACAATATGAAAAATTTCAACGTACTGCTCAAATAGATATGTTTGTATTCGCATTGGCTAATGTATTCGCATATTCCTTATTTGAAGCTACATTGCCTGCTCCTTGGTCATATTTACAAGATACGGCTGATTGGGTATTTGGAGATGAAAAAGAGCGTGATAAAGCGTTCTTTGGTTCATATCCTACTGCAGTAGCTCCATTACAGTTGGTAACTCCTCCTATATTGAGATTATTACCTCCCATGATGAGAGCAATTGTCGATGATGATTGGAGTAGAGTAAGTGAATATTATGCATATACTATGTTTCCATTCGGTAGAATAGCTAGAGATGTTGCAGGACCAGGTAATGTATTAGAAAACCCTATGCGTATAATGGAGAAAACAACTGGCTTTCCATTACAGCAAATGTCAAAGGGTTCTAAGAATATTCGAGAAGGCAAATATAATGATAAAATATATCCTGGAAGTTATGAATGATAAAGCTATTATTTAAAGCCTTACATGGGTTACCTAAGGATTATACTAAGGATGGTATAAGATTAGCTAAATATTTTGCTAAAGACCCTAAACAAACTTTGTTTTCATTTTTTTCATGGATAAATCCAGCATATTATAAAGGGAGTGTACCTGGTGTAACATATGGCATTAAGAACTCTATAAAACAAGCTAGAGATGTAGCAAAATGGACTGGACAATCTACTAAAAATGTTATGGATGATATTTTTAAACGAAAAACTATGCTTAGTTATGAGCATGCTGGAAAGAAAGTTCCTCAAATCTGGAAAAAAGTAGAAAAGTTAGATTATAATAAAAATGTAGATAAATTTAAACAAGCTAATAAAACTATGAGAGCTCTTAGAAAAGAACAAACAGATTTAATAAAGGCCAGTGAGCCTTATGCAAGGGCTTTAAATATTAATAATACATATAGCAAACAAGCATCTAAATATTATGATGTCTTTGAAAATATTCCTGCAAGGAATGTTGGGATGTCACCTGATTTATTAAAATTGAATAAATTTACTCCTGATAGACCTATTACTCAATTAAAGATTAAAGATAAAGAATGGTTAAAAGAGCTAAGAGCAAAAACTGTTAATTCTCCTAGATTTAAAGAAGCTTATTTTGATTTAGCAGGAGACTCTAATGCTTTTGGTAAAATAAAAGGTGGGTATGGAGTAAAGCAAGTAGGACCACAGCAAGTACAGTTTACACCCCATTTCAATGAAACTAGACCATGGAAGCCAACTGTTGGTCAAGAGGTAGCTAATAAGGGTGATAAAGTATTAGGAGGTTTTGCTTCCCAAGTAGATTTTACATGGCATAGACCTCAGTATAGTTTCTTTGATAAAACTGATTTTACAGGAGGTTTATTAGGACGAACCTTAGATAAATTCCTCAAACCAGTAGTTATTACGGGGCATACTTTATAAAAAAAAAGGGAGACCGTAGCCTCCCCTTCTTCCCAACTTAACTCTTAATTACTTTCCATACGCTGTAATACTATTTGTACTATATCTCTATCTACACATGTGTGATGGACGACAACCGATTCTTCAACCCAGAAATGGCCATCGTCCCCACAAAAACCGTATGATACTTCTATAGCGGGGGCATGTTCTCCTATTAGCTCTCCACAGACCTCACAATTTACGAAATCTCTAGGTGGTTCATTCACTAACTTCATCGTAACTATACTCCATAGAATGTTCATTTTCTTCATAACACATACCCCTAAGTAGTAGGAGGTAGACTATTGAATCTATAATACGGCCATATACATCTTCTCTTTGGCTTTTATGCCCATTAACATATGCTGTTATACCATCAGTATGTTTAAGTAGATATGTTAATAGAACTTGTTCTCTTGTGATACCTATATGATTTGCCACTCTTTCAAAATTGGCAAAGACATTATCTTCTGTCCTAGCATATTCCTTTTGCCCTGCATCACGGGTACATATAACATCATTTAATGTCTCTTTAATCAACTGTTCCATCTGTTTGTGTGTCATCTAGTTTTTCCTTTATTTTAGCTTCCTTTTCAGCTCGTTCTTTCATCTTAGCTTTAGCAAATATTTCAAACTCCTTAGCCTTGCCTGTAAATTCAACAAATAAGTTCATTATTGTAGTTATTGACATAACTTGATGGTGGAGAAACTCTATCTCCTGTATTAGTCCATTAATTACTTTTACTAAATCCTTATTTGTTGGCTTCTTGTTGTTATTCATCTAAAATTCCTTCTTTCATCTTTTTCTTAAAGTTCTTACTTCCGAATTTACTCTTATAAATACATTGCCTGCAAGCTTTATTTGGAGTTTTATCATTTTCAGGAAGCCACAATACTGAGATTGCTATATATTCATACCAATAAGAGTTAGCTGTTTTCCCACATATATAGCAGGAAAACAGCTCTTTAACTTCACTCTTTGTTGGCTTTAATATTCGGTCCCTTATAGTCTTGGACACGCTTCCCTATGTCTAACATTTTCTTCATTGTTATTTCTCTATCTTCTAATGTTCTAACTAGATTTGCTGGAATTGGGCTGTAAATAGCCTTCTCAGGCAATTGTTGGCCTAATTGATACTCGAGGCTGGTTATGTTCTTCTTTAGCCTAGTAACCTCATTTACGGCGCTTAAAAGCACTTCAACACAATCTATACATATTTCAATAGTATCATTAGTTTCTTCTTCACAATGATTACAATAATTAATCATAAGCCATAATTTTCATCAGTAGTATTGCTATATTTTTTGTATACTTTCATATACAAATCGGTTCTACCCCATTTACCAGTAGCTTGGTAACATTCAACAATATGACTTTGATTATTTATTTTAATAGGAGCTTTGTAAATTGGATTTTTCCAATCAAAGGGACCATCTTCATCTCGTCCCCCTTTAAAAGCATCCTTATTTTTCCTTATATAACCTTGGCCTACCAGTTCTGCTTCTGTCATGCTCTGTTATTCCACTTTTTCATATACTTATATAAAGTATTTCTATGTATATTTAGTATATTAGCTACCTTATTTCTTTTAATAGGAAGTTTTGTTAGAATCTTCAACATCCACTGTTTCTTCCTGCTCATCTTCTTTCCCTGTCTCATTCATATCCTCACATAATTTACATATTTTTCTCTCTAAACCATAAGTTGGAAAGTCTATATGATACACAGTAGGAGTACATTTTCCTTTTTGTGCTTTAGACGCTTCCCAAACTTTCTTACAATTAGAACAGACAAAAGGGGTGCATATATTATCTGTTATGTGCTCAGCAATTTCTTGTTTTGGTATAAACCAATCCCTTTCTTGTATATTATCTTTCATAATCACATGCCCTTCTAAAGGTTTCACTATTGAATTTACTGTTATCTCGCAAGAGTTCATCACATAAAACATCTATAAACCTGTAATATGCTCCTGAAGCTCTAATGGAATGTAAGGTTCTTCGGATAACCCTTGCAAGTAAAATATAGTCTTTTTTAGTCATTATTTTTGTCCTTTCCACAATATGTACAACATCCTAAATAACTTGTTGGATGTGAACAATTCCCATCTTTTATTTCTTTTGCACATTGGTCGCAGATTCCTATTACTTTTGATTTAACATAGAATCCATCACATAAATTACATTGGTTAGGTAATGGCATTTTTATTCTTTCTCCTTGTTTATTTCTTTGTTACCAACTAAGTGCAGAGAAAACATATCTTCTACCCGACGAGAAACAATATTGCTCTCTACACTTCTCTGTTGGTAATTACTCTACCATAGTACGTAAATTTCTACTAAATCCATTAAAGCAACTCGTTGCATTTTTTGCTTCTTGTTTAGAGGCAGTGAAGTTCCTTGCTTATAATGTTTTATTGCATACTTTTTACGTGATTCTACCAACTGGTTGATTGCAAACTGCACTTCTTTTATAGGTGCTATATGTGTCAATGGTTGGTAATTTTTACTTAATGCATCCTCTAGGGGTATTTCATAATTTGAGTTCATAGTATTCCTTAATATACATCTTTATTAGATAGTTTTCTAAATAAATAATCTTGTACATGTTTCTTTTGCTTAATAATGAATTTCAATACCTTATAGTATTCAATATGAGAGAGGGGTCCTTTCCGTCTATTACATCGTTTACATATAAATTGAAGATTATCTAAGGTAGATTCTCCTCCGTTTGAAATTGGATGAACATGGTCACATGCCATATTATTTAATTTTAATACTTCATTGCAATATCTACATTTTTTCCCGTAACTATTGATAAACATATTACGTATACTATCTAATGTTGTATTACATTTAACTCCATAATCTTTACTACGTTGTTTTAAATTTGACTTCAGTGTTGATGTCTTATTCATTATTCTATAAAACACTCGTTTAGTCTGTGATTTATGGAGGGGGATTAATATTGGTGCTAATAAATCAAACCAATGTTGTGTTTGTGAGGTCATTCGGGGAGTCTTGCGACTCCCCTTAGACCTCTCCTTAAAGGCAGTAGTCTTCTTGGCCATTATACTTTTCCGCATCTTTTGTAGTCATGACAACGTTTTTAATTTGCCGATGTCCTGTTAATTCAACAAGCGAATTTAATGTTTGTTGAGTCTGCCATACATCCTGCCGTAAATTAGCCATTTCAATGTCACTTATTCTTGAAAGATGACCTCTTCGAGTTTTTCTTCCTATTATAAGTCGTCTTAATAATTTAAACACTTGGTGTCTCCTTTAGTTTATATGTTGCATATTTATAATCACCCCGTTCTGTCATCGTTGTATCAATAACAAAACCTTTTTTTCTAAGGTTAAATATTACAGCTGACAATCTATAAACACCAAATCGTGTTAAAGCCTGCCTACCATTAATAGTATTACCTCTAAGTAGGTGATTAGTTATCTTTTGTGCTCTACTGAGTCTTCTCATCGTCTGTTCTCCATATTAAGTTTATGTTCAGTTCTGAACGCCATATTCCTAAGACTAAACTTCCTACAACACCTATAGGTGTTGCCTCTGAAATCAATCCTATTTTGAATAATCCAAAAAATGTTACTGTTATACCGTTACAATATTTATCTATAACTATTAATGGCCATAAATTAATTTGGAATTTCATCGTATATTCTCCTAAGCCTAAATGATGGCCTCCATTGAACATCTGCTGTGAATAGTTCACCATCAGTATTCTTTAATAGTTCTATTTTCTTTATATCTGTATTAGCTTGACCGATAAGGCCCACTACCTTTCTGCTAGCGTTTTCAATTGCACCAGACCCTTTGCCAGCGTATAGGTCTAATGCATCTGCTCTACTATATTCTCTCGATACTTGAGAAACTTGAATAATAATAACATCCATATTAACAGCCATATTACTTAAATTATGTGATATATATTTCACTTGTTCATATTCTCCTTTGATATGAGGAGGGGTTTCAACCAAGTCAATATAATCTACCACAACTACAGCAGGATGAAGTTCTCGTATTTTATTTTGTATTTGCTCAAGGGTTGGAGAGATTGTTTGTACTACTACGTGTTGCAAGAGTTCTTTGTGACACTCATATACTTCTGCAGGATTTGCATTTACTTCATCTTTAGTTAAGCCTGATACTATTTGCAAATGTCTTCTATGCATATACCATGCACTTAATTCTAATGACAAAAATAGGGTGGGTATTTGATTTTCAGGTTTAATACAATCATTTGCCATATCGACACCTAATATCAAATTAGATGCAAAAGTAGTTTTATTGCTACCAGTAGGACCAAATACTGTTACTAATTCTCCTGGATATATGGTAGAATCTAATGTTTTATCTAATCCTAACATGTTAGACATATTTAATGTTTTACCTATAAAGTCAGTTGATAATCTACTTAAATATTCTTCTTGTAGTGTTTCAGCATCCTTGACTTCTACATCATAGTCTTTACGTTTAAAATAAATACAATTAGTCCTACAATATTGCTTCATTATATCATCATTACAAGAATATTTATATCCTCTTTCATAGGTTTGCTCCACATTCTTAATTATCTGACCAGGTTCTAATGAGTTATTGTTCCAATGTAAGGTACTTACCTTAGCATACTCAGATGGAACACCGTGACGCCTAAAATGGCTTGCTATACGCAAACTTGTCATATTTCTATTCCCTTCGGTAGGACCTACTGACAGCATTCTTTGCACACATGGCACTACTGTAGTTGGCTCAACAACGGATTTGAAAGTTTGTATTCTAGGTTTTTCAGTTATTACTCTGTCTTCTAATTCTCCATCACCTAATAATTCTTGGTATGGAAAATCAAAGCGTGCTGTAGATGCTAGATGTTTTATTTCATCTGGCATACTATTATATACTTCCTTTAAGCTAAGAGGAATTTTATATAAATTGGTCTTTTTATTAATAGTATGTTGAACTCTGTAAATACCAGGAGCCATATATATCATAAAATCGATACCTTCAAATAACGTCTTTAATGTCTCCTTGACAAGAAAGGGCAAATCAGGTGAAGGGTTGAAATTAAATATACTTCCTGGTAATGATATATGATATCCACTACCGCTAAAGTATGTTTGAGTTGCTTTTCTAGGATTAATACTATATTCATCTTCTAAAATATGTAATAAATTACGTACTTTGTCTAATGTAAATTCATCAGTATTATCCTTCTTGTCAATATCAATAAGAATATTATCAATATATCGCATTCCTATGAAATTACGAACACTACCTTCCTTGGTAATATACTGTTTAGCAGGTTCATCATATAAGTACATTGAGCGATATAAAGGTTCATTTTTAGATATATAGCTTGCTAAGTTAGCTTTAGGAATAAGAGTCCCCCTGTTACGGGGGGACCCTATTGCTACTTCAACATACTTCATTAAAGATTACTCAGTGACGCTTCATTAAGCGTAGAAGTCCCTTCTGCAGTAGGAGGAGCAACATATTCTTTAATACGTCCTTTTTGCTTTAACCATGTAACTAGACTAGCCATTTCTTGTTTACCTTTATCTGTATTTGGAAAAAGTCTAGGATAAACTTCAGTATAAACCTTTCTAGTTTTAAGATTTTGTGATTTATAAATATAACCAACATAATTCATAGGGGCTTCAGTTAAGTCTGGAAATCCACCTTCAGCAAAACGTTCATTTAGATAACTTGCTATGTCTGGTATAATTTCTCCATCATCTGTTTCCCATTTACCTTGTAAATTTATCCCTGCTGAGCAGCCTATGCTTTCAAATAGTCGATACAACCTTGTCAATACTGTTCCTCCTGAAATATCACCATTAGGTGCTTTATCTAAGCTTCCTTTGATATCTAGAGTATTAGTATATTTAGAATTTGGAATAGCTACTTCTACTGAAAGATATATGTCGGCCCAATCATATTCGCCACCTCTATCTTTAAATTGTACTATTCCCATCTCTTTAATCCCAAGGAACCCTCCTTTGGATGTAGTTATTTCTGGTTTAAATAATGCCATTATTTATCCTCTTTTTTATAGATTAAGTCCCAACTAAATGGGATTATTTCTCCTCGTAGATGCGCACATCTACTTCCAGCTTCTAATGCTTTTCCTGATTTAAAGGAAACCATAAGTTGCTCTTCTTCGTCTCTAAACATATAACCAATTGCATCACATTGAGCCATAATAAGATTCTTTAACTTACCTGATATATCTAAACTTTCAGGTTCTATAGCATTAGAATTATCTATAGCTACTGCTGTTTTGCGATGTCCTATAACGATTAAATGCGGTACTAATGATGCCAACTTCTTTAAATGATTAATAACCTTAGTCCTTACCAATCCAAACCCTTTCCCATAAGGTAAATCATTAATAGATTCTATTTCATATTCTTTGAGTATGGACTGTTCTATCCACTCTACAAGTTTATCAACAGTATCTAAGGCAAAATATGTATAATCATGTTTATCTGCATCTTTATAGAATTGCAGTAATTCTTCTCTGCTATTAATATTAGTAAAATAACCTTCTAACATTGAAGAGCCTTCTTCGGTATCAATTACTAAGCAATCATCAAGTTGTGATAATGCTGTAGTTTTACCTACCTTAGGTGCTCCATATAGTAATGTTATTTTAGGATTAATCGACAGAGGTTTTCTCTTTTTCTTTTCTAACATTTGTATTCTTCATCCTTTCATTATATTTTCTTTTATATTCCCGTTGTTTAAAAGTAATTTCATTTTCCAATGCTTCTATTTTTTCATAGATTGGATATTTGGGAAAAAATGGATATAATTTAGTTAATTTAGTATGCAATATATCTATTTCTTTTCCAAGTTTTTTTAGCATTTTTTCTCCTTGTTCGTTCATTGCAAAATCGAGAGAGACCACGCTTATCTACTGCCATATGGCATCATAGAACATTAACGATTGGTGGTTTTAGCCGTAACTCTCTCTTAATTGTCTCTGAATTGGTTATTAAATATACACTTAGTTACTATCTCCTTGCAAGTGTTAATTGCGGAAAACTAAAATACATTTCTTCCATTAAAGGTTGGTCTGTAAGTGCTTTTCGCACACCATTAGCAATAAAAGCTCCAGCCATATTACTACAATATGAAGTTGCTTTTGCGTTACAAGGAGCGTCTTTTGCCATTCCATCAGTATACCAATGTTTTGTATATCTTTTAAGTGTAGGTTTGTAGAACGAATGTTGTTGATATTCTTCAGCACCCATTCTACCATCTATTAATACACCAGGATTAGCCTTACAAGCTTCTTTAGCTGCTAATAATCTTGTCCTCATATTATCAAAACCTAATATTACTATATCATCTTCATCTAATTGTTTAGGGAACTTAATAAATTCACCATGATATTTAACAATAAATGAATCAGAATTAATAGATTTAATATGTAGTTCTAGTGCATTGACTTTCTTTTTACCTATATCTTTTAAGATATAATGTGAAACACCAACATTTTGTACTTCCACTACATCCATATCATATAATACAAATTGAGCACCTCCCATTCGTGTTATTTGAGTAGCTGCGGAGCTACCAATAGCCCCGCAACCAAGTATATGAAAGGTTTTATTGTTAAAATTATTAACAATCTCTAAACTTCTTTCATTAATGTACATTGTTTTTTTCTCCTATTTTTGCAATGAAGTCTTCTGGCCATATCCTATAACAGACTGAAATAAGTTCCTCTGCTGGAAACAATGTCATTGTTAAACCCCATGGTTTAAGCAATTTGCTTATCTTCTTAACTTTTTTACAGTAATTAGGATAATTTATTTCTTGTGCCGCATAAGTTTCTTCTGTTAATTCATCATGTAATGACTCTATTTTATCTAATATTTCTAGTTTCTTACCATAAGGCAAAACATCTGTAATATTAGATTTTGCTTGACCCTTATAATCAAAAGCTCCATTATTAAAATCTAAAGAGCGTTGAGGATAAGTATTACATGGAATATGCGATATATGCTTGTTATGCTCCCAACCAGATGTAATTACTGGTGCTGGTTTAGTACATAACTTTTTAACTTCAGTATCTATTTCTTTTTGATTCTCAGTTTCTACAGTAAGAAAGTTGAGTGTTACATTCTCTTCATGTAGAAAAGGTTTAAATAGTTGAATCCGAAGTTTATATTCTCTTTTAAGATTAACTACAAGTGATATACTAAAATCATTGGTAGTGCTCTTTAAGATAGTATTGTTATCAGTACCTGACCAAAAAGCAGCCATAGTATGATGACTATGCCACCAACAATGTTTTGCACCTCTTCCATGCTTAGAATAATATTTACTTAATTCTGTAGCATCAAGTGTACATTCTCCAGCAGATACTTCTTGTTTTAAAATAACAGGGTCTTTTAAGATATAATCACCCTCTTTGTCTTGAATTACGATTAATTGCCCACCAATCTCACTTTTAAATTGAGTATGTGCTGATTGAGCGTATGCTATTACTTTATTGAAGTCATCTGGGTGTATCCAGAATCTGGTATCTTTATTATCCATTTTTTGACAACCTTTCTAGGAATGAATTATTAGTTAAAGGAGTAGAACCTCTTGCTGTTAATAGTGCTTGAAGTCTTTTAAATACTAAATCTCTAGTTGAAAATTGAGATTGACGCTTTTTAAAGTTATTTTCTCCTATTAAGTTTTTTAATTGGTTTACTAACCATATCTCTTCAGCATATTCTATCCATTCTATTGCAAATAGAACAAGTGCTTTTTCGTCTTTAGGGTCAATAGTTTTCTCTGTCATCTCAGACCACTTTTTAGAGTTAAGACCATATCCTATAGATTCTACTTCTAACGTTACTTCTGCTGACTTAAATAAACTCATCTTAAGTTTACTATAAAGTAAAATAAGAGTATTTAGAAGAGAAGTTTTTCTATTAGTATCTTTAAGCCATGTAGTAAGAACTTTTATACTGTCAGGAGGTATTTCTACTGGTCTAAAAGTATTAACAAGTTCACATCTAACTTTCTTAGCACAACTATTACAATGAGTTTCTATCATTTTATCACCTAAAATAGTATGTTCAGCTTTACAAATAGGCCTTATAGGTTCTGTATGTGCAATGATTGTGTCATGCCAATCGTTCGGTATTCCAACTACAGAATAGGAAATCCTATTTAATGGTGTAACTGTAGCCCATGGAAAATAACTTACCCATTTTTTTAATGTATGATGAGCATCTCCTATTCTTCCAGTAACCATTTCTATAATGAATTGTTCCTGAAAGTCTCCTAGACATAGGTTCCCTAGACCATACTGTCCATAATTCCTCAACCCATCAGTTTCATCTGAAGAAGGAATGGCATTTATTGCATATGGATGAGAAAAATGCTTAGGGTTATCATGAAAGAATACCATTTTAGCATCAAAGTTCCTTAAATTAAAGGAAGTAAATAACGCATATAAGTTTATCGAAAAATATACTCTTCCATTACCAAATGGTATAGTAGTTCTCCATTCATTTCGATAAGTCATCTCAATATTTATATCATTTAATGGAAATTCCACATTAAGGTAAATATTTTTTGGAGATATTGTATCTAATTTGAGTCGCTCTAGAGCTTGGTCTCTTTTCTTTTTCGTATATTCTTTAGAATGTACGAATTTTGTAGCGCCATCTTCAAAGTAAGGATAAGTACCTATACAAAATGTTGTATATCCAAAAGTATCCTTTATCATATCATAATGAGGTGTATCTGATATTTCCCAAGAACCGTTAAAACTTTGAGATTTGAGTATGTTATGCCATTTATCGTAGATTTTCTTACCATTGACATTACTATATATTTCAGAATGTGATTTTCTGAATTTAGATAAGCTATTGTTTATATGTACTATCTCCGAACGAAATCTACTAAACTTCCATTCATCATTGTTTAGTACAGTACTTAGCTTTCTTGCATTGTTAAACTTTGGAAACATATGCTGGGTTGCTGCTTTTTTGATTTTATCATAAGTTCCAGGTTTAAATTTACCTGCATTAGTTATTTTAATATCAGTATCATATTTTGCGTTAAAGTTTTCCATCTTTTGTAATATTTTATAAGATGGGTCTAATAAGTTATAATTCATTTCCATAATTATACCCTTTTTTGTGTTGTAAGGGAGTAATATCTTCCGGTTGCTCGTGAGCTCGGGCTAAGATAAAATACCCCCTTATAACGTTTTAAATATGATGTAGTTTCAATCAAAATGTTGTTATCTAGGGGTTTTTGGCGCATAAATAAATAACAATTAAATACCTTGTAATTTTTTGTATGGCTCTGAACGCTATAATAACATTATTATTGAAAATGA
>Ga0208299_1000662_pt1 | contig 30343 bp, 15 predicted proteins | sample 15_taG_FD_184089 | JGI IMG/M metagenome (GOLD analysis project Ga0208299, IMG submission 184089) | Marine viral communities from the Subarctic Pacific Ocean - 15_ETSP_OMZ_AT15312 metaG (SPAdes) (version 2) | ecosystem: Environmental > Aquatic > Marine > Oceanic | place: Pacific Ocean | collected...
GGATAGCAGGATATGCTGTCCTATCGGTTGTTTTATTTGCATTTGTAGGCGATCTGTTTGAAAAAATGGAAATAAACGAAAGCGTGGCTAACACGTTAATTATGTCTGCCGCCACCTTATTAGGTATCGGCACATTTGAAAAGAAGCACTAATGGAAAAGTTAATTAGTCTTCTATTTGTACCCCAAACTAAGAACGAGATATTACTATACATGGTTGATGCATTTGGATTAATATTATCTGCTTTTTGGTTAACTGGAGTGAAGGAGACTTTAAACATTTACTTACTTATAGTAACAGCAATCTCAATAACCGTTACATTAGGAGTTAAGATTTACAATTTGTTTAACTCTAATGACGAGAACAAAAAGATATAATGCCAGATAATGACATACTTAAAGCTAAGACGTTAAGTAATGGTCAGATACTTGCATTGGTTTTCTTTGCTATCTCAGCTACGTTTACAGTGACAAAAATTATTATCGATATTGAAGACATAAAGGAGAGGGTTGAGTATGTAAATGATAGGATTGATAGGAAAATCAAAAACATCAAATAATACTAAATGGTGTAAAATTGCTCCTACTGAATGCGATAATAAGTGTTTGATGACAGGAGTGTGTTCACGTAAAGGCAGAGAGCCTAAGAAGAAAGATGAAAATTCATATTGACAGATCATACAGAGAGAAGCAAACCTTAGGGCATGCTTATATTCAAGATGTCGATGGGAATATTCTTTTTCAATTCAAGACTCTAGAACTTCCCTGGAAGGATAACTTAAGAAATGAGTCCTGCATTCCGGAAGGAACTTATACAGCTAAGGCAAGATTCTCAAAGAAGTATAGCAGACATATCCATATACAGGGTGTAGAAGGCAGGTCTCTTATCCTAATACACTGGGGGAACTATGCTGGATCTATGAATCCAAGAACAGGACGTCCTGATATTAGAGGATGTGTTCTAGTAGGTAGTGCTCATAAGGATATAAATGGTGATGGTATAACTGACATCGTAAACTCAAAGAACACCTTTAAAGCTATTATGGCTGTGGTTCCTGAGGAGATGGAATTAGAAATATGTGGAAATGGAAGAGAGCATCTGGAAGGAGAATAGGGGTAAAATACTCACTACTGTATTGGTAGTGACACTTTTTTTGATTACTTTTGCATTATTAGCAACTTCTGGAATCAAATTATACGATACTAAATTGATCAATGAAGTTCTTAATGAGCAGAAGGAAAAACTCAATCAGGAGTTAAAGGTCTCCGAGAGTAAGGAGCAGAAAGCTATAGAGAAAGCAGATAGTATTACTGCTTACTATACCGAGGAGCTGATTAAATTAAAGAGATCTAATACTAAAGACATTGAAGGTATTGAAAAGTCATATGATGAAAAGATCAGTTCTTACGATACTCTTGCTTTTGTCAGCGCTTACGAACTACTCGCAGACATCAGATACGGTCATAACTGATCACGTATTCGTACAAGAGCATAAGCAGAGAATGATGAGGGTTAACTATCCATGGATGATAGAGACCCTTAAAGTGCTTGAGTCAGGTAAGGCCGCAAAAGAAAAGCTGAAGATTACATCTGAAGATCTTGATAGTTGTATGATGATCGCAGATAATCTTACTAGAGGTTATGATACTCTTGCTGTAGCATATGAAGCTGCAAAGGAGCAAGTAGATATAAAGGAAGAAATGATAGACCTTCATCTTAAAGAATTGAAGGTAGAAAAAGAAATAGTAAAGCAGGAAAAGGTAAAGTCCAAGAAAAGGTCAATAGCTTTGTGGGCTGTAGCCGGAGCTGCTATACTTGAGTTAATAACAATAATGGCTGTAGCAATTAATTAAATGGAAACAACAGAACAATTAACATTAAAGTCTTTAGGAACTTTACTTAGAAGAGCAACTGCTATAAAAGGATGCAAGTACGTAAGTAGTTCTGCTGCCTTTTCAGGGCGGTATGCCTCTTTAGTAGTAAACGCTGATGCTGTAATAGCTTCTGCAAGTACTGCAAGTGGAGCAGATCTTAAAGCACTTTGGGGAGTTGCGGGTAATACTATAAAAGCAGGTACTTTGCTTACTATAGATGTAGACGATCCTGGAGTAGCACTTGCCATCACATCAGGTGATGTCGTAGTATATTTTGAATAATAACAAGAGATAATGTCAGAAACTGTTTTAGAGGATCAGATCTCTGAGTTCCTTGTGAAGCGTAGAGGATATCTTAAGTCACTTAGAAGAGTGTCTAAGAAGTTCAACGCACCAATGGAACTTGTAAGGAGATCTGCAAAGAGGGCAAGAAAACAGATCAAAGGAGAGCATGGTAATTATGCTCCTGATGGTATGAAGGTTAAATCCGCTTGGCAAGGAGGGTCAGGTGGTGAGATGAGGTATAGTTTTGAAAAGGAGAAAGGACCTAATGTAGATCCTGAGGAGTTGAGAGGGCAGGTGCTTGAGTCTCTTAGAAAGAGTCTTAAACCACACAAGCTTAGACCTATCAAAGGATCATCCAATAAAAAAGGATTGTTCTTATTTACTTCTGACAAACATGTAGGTGCTTATACTAAGGAGTCAAGCATTTATCAAAATCCTTACAATGAAAAGGTATTTACAGAAAGAATGATGTCACTGCTCGCAGAATGTCAACATCAGAAGAAGTTACACGGTAAGTTCGATACCCTGGTATTTATGGATCTAGGAGATCCGCTTGATGGATACAATGGGCAGACAACAAGAGGAGGGCATGAGCTCCCTCAGAATCTTACCAACAGAGAACAGTTCGATGTGTATGTAAAAGTACACCGCATGTTCTTTGATAAACTTATTGAGATGGACGTATCTTCAGATATTAAGTTTGTTGCAGTAACCAGTGACAACCACAGTGGTGCCTTTGGATATTGTGCAAATAGAGGAGTAGATATCTATCTTGAGGTAAGACATCCAGATGTAGAAAGAATGGTCATAGATAAGTTTCTTGATCATTTTACATATGGAGATCACACCTACATAGTATCTCATGGTAAGGATGAAGAAGATATGAGGTCAGGGCTCCCTCTTAGAATAACGCCTCCAGTAGAGAACTACATTAACGATTATATTAATGTGAAGGGTATAAGTACTCCTTACATACACTTCGTTAAAGGAGATCTTCACCAATCAAGCGTAGAATACGCAAAGAGATTTAGATACAAGAACGTAATGAGCTTGTACGGATCATCTAAATGGATACACACTAACTATGGTTCAGGGACCTCAGGTGTGGACTTCGAGATAGTAGAGAAGTTCGGATCAAGAATATCTCAGGACAGAATACTATTTGAATGACACTCAACGAAGCAGTTTATCAGGTACTAGAGGTTGCCACACCCAACCGTTCAGACGATGATGTTATAGACACAAGGTTCATCAAAGCCCTTATTCATACGAAGAGGGCTCACTTCATTACTAATGAGTTGAACAAGAACCGTATAGCCTCACCTGCCCTTATGCAAGACCTTAACTGTCTTGAAATGGAAATGGCTGACGATGCGGAGTGCTGTGACTTTAATTCAGGATGTACAGTCCTAAGAAGTAAGAAAGAGCTACCTATGCCTATTGCACTTCACAACAGACTTGCAATAGAACGTATAGGACCAGTATCTGCAGGGCAACCTGGATACTCTCTTATGCCTTACGAAAAAGCTATCTACTTTGGAAATGGTAGATATAATAGAGGAGGTATGGCTGCATACGTTAGAAACAATCGTGTATACGTAGTATCTAACTTACCTACAGCCTTAATAGACTTGGTATCTGTAAGAGGAGTATTTGAAGATCCATCAGAGTTGCAATCATTTGCATCATGTGGAGGAGATCCTTGTTACAATGATGATGCTAAATACCCTCTTGATAGTAGAACATGGGACTACATTAAAGAAGAAATTACTGTTAAGGATATGGCAAGAATCCTTGGTATGCCACAAGATCTTGAAAACGATGCTATGAACTTTAAGGAGCCTGCACAACCAGTCAGAAGAAATTCTTTAGATGATTTATTAAAAGGAAGTCAAAAGAGAGCAGCTGGTAAAAAGACTAAATAATGGAAAGAAGGAGACATGTTACTTCTGATATGTATGAGTTTTACTACAACTCATTAGATAGCGTAGAGAGGAATAGTAGATATAACCTATCTCCTAAAGAGTTTGCTAAAGCAGTTTCCATGGCAAATACTCTTATGGTAGAAAAGATGATTACTGATAACCTTGTTATACAGCTACCATTTAAAATGGGTAACATAGGTATTGTTAAGAGTAAACAAAATGATACTGTCCAGGAGGATGGCACTATGAGTAAGACTGGTCGTGCTATTGATTGGAAAGCAACAAGACAATTATGGGATGAAGATCCCGAGGCTAAGGAGGAGAAGACCTTGCTATACTTTACAAATCCACATACAGGAGGATTTATCTGTAAGTGGAAATGGAATCGTAAGGCTCCATATGCAAAGAACTCAAGGTTCTATAAGTTTTACCCTCTCAGGAAATGGAAGAGATTGCTTGCAAAAGTTCTCATAAATCCATTGAATGATTATGATTTTTTTGAAGAATGTTAAACGGAAGATACGTAAGCATAAATACTGTCATTGAATCCATCAACAGGGATAACCCATTCCCTGACCCAATTGACAGGTACGACATCATTGAATGGATAGGAGAGGCTATGGAGCTTATCTCAGTCCCCATACAGTTTGTCAATCGTGTAACCGATGATAATGACGCAGACCTCCTCACCCTTACAAATGGACGTGTGGAGGTTCCGTGCGATCTAGCAGAGATAGTACAGGTAAAGGACTGCAAAAGTGGTAGACCTCTTAGATACAGTACAGATTCTTTTATAATTAGAAAGCGTGACTGTGAAGATCTATCATGTGTACAAGACCCTCAGTATAAGATTAACAACAATCATATTGTAACAAATATGGACAAGGGAGACCTTATAGTGTCTTACTTGGCTTATCCTACAGATCCGGACGGTCTTCCTTTGGTGCCTGATACTCAGAGATACATTCAAGCTATGAAAGCTTATGTTATCGAGCGTATGGGATTTAAGATGTTTATACAAGGTAAGATAGATACTAACCGGTATCAGCTTCTACAACAGGAGAGAGGATTCTATATGGCTTCTGCACGTAATAAGGCACTTACACCAAGTAGAGATAAGATGGAGTCCCTTAAGAATCTTTGGACAAGACTCATACCTGATCACTATGCACACTCAAATGGAATGAGATCTGCAAGTAAGCAGGAAAAACTTTGGAACCACACAAAGAAATAAGATTTGAAAGCTACTAGAAATAACTTTGTAAAGGGACTTAAGAACGAGAAGGATCCTTTATCAGTAGGTAAAGATGAGTACGTAGATGCTCTTAACATAAGAATAGAATCCGATGAAGGAGGTTCTAGCTACTCTGTTATTAATGTTAAGGGTAACAGGCATGACACTACTATACCAGATGTGCCGCCTATGGTTGTCATTACCCCTAACTTTGATGAGATAGAAGATGCTACATTACCACTGTCGACAAGTCCTGTACTTACAATCAACGGTAACTTAATAACAGGTGCAGCTGTATACGCAAACGATAGGTCAGCTCTAGTACTGTTCAGACAGCTACAGAATGCTTTTGAAACAGATCCTGTATTTGCTGCATACAATTTACAGGTAACTAGGCAAGGGCTTAGAATAGTTATTACTTCTCAAACAGATACTGTAACGCCTGCACTTGGCTCAAGATTAATTTTAAGTACAGCTGTTGCAGGTTTATCTTCAGATTCTCAAATTATCATAGGTTGGGCTCACAGTGATCAGACGTTCTACATAATGACTACTAATGATAGGTCAGATGTAGGAGGTCATGGTGCGATATGGAAGCTTACTTATGATGTAGTAAACTTTACATATACATGGAACATTAGGTATTCTTCACCTGATCTCATGCTTACCACTAAGCACCCTATTCCAAATCCGACAGGCATTGAGGTATCTAACGAAGGTGAGGATATAGTAAGACTGGCTTGGACAGATAATCACAATCCTCTTAGATTCCTTAGCGTAGAAAGTCCTAATTCATTAGCCATTACTATAGGAATGTTAGGTGTACATGACGGCCAGACGAATCCTATTCCTGTATTTAAAGATGTTCTTACGGGGGGATCTCTTAAGAATGGAACTTATCAAATAGCTTACAGATTAAGAGCGGATGATGCAAGTTGTACTCTTATATCTCAACACTCAAATGTCATTAATCTGACTGAAGATGCAGAGCATGCCTTAGTGCATATTGATAGTTATGAGGGATCTTATTCTGATGATGCTCAGAGTTCAGGAAAAGCTCTTACATTCTTATTTAATGTTTCGGACACTGCCTATAGTTTTTTAGAAATATTTACACTATTTAGAAATACTCACTATGCAGTACCTGAGGTGAGGCTTGTATCCGAAGTACCTATCTATGATAGGGTAGTGGAGTACACCATATCAGGAGCTGAAGAGTCCGCTACATTTACATATGAAGAGCTTCAGAATCTATATGCTCCATTTACACACTGTAAAACAATAAGTGAAAAAGATAATATTCTATTTGCAGGTAACGTAAGATCTGATGATTTTGATGTAGAGTTTGATGCAAGAGCTTACGGACATAAATCTGTACAGCAAGGTGGAGGAAGTTACGTAACAACCCCTCAAGAGGTATACCCTGCAGATGAAACTCTTGATGTGATTAATCCTGACCCTGACGAGTATAAATACCAATCTAATGGTATTACATACGGAGGAGAAGGTCCTAATGTAAAGTATAAGTTTACATCAAGGTATCACCGAGGTGATAGTTATGGTTATCAACTGCATAACAATGACCCAGGTCATCTTGGGCATTTTATGGGTTTTGGAATAAAAACTCCTGCTGTAACTGTAGGTCGAAATAGGTTTATGTCTACTTGGGAACCACCTGCTGATGATGTAACTATAGCTACCGCAAATGGGCTAGGTTCTGGAGGGCAAACAACTTATGAAGGTATGATGACAGGTCACATATCTCCATGGGAAGCTGCTAACTGGAGAGGGTATAAAAGAGGAGAGGTATATAGATTTGCTTTTGTACCAATTAAAAATGGACAAGAAGGTAGAGCTAAATGGATAGCAGATATTAAAATACCTCATTACACTGATAAGCCGGATGATCAGGTAGATTATTGGTGGAAGGGTTACCAAATAGTTAAAAGGAATCCTGCTGAAGATTCCCGTAGTCCTACAATAAACCCTATAGGAGTAAGCTTTGATATTGATGTTTCCTCTATTGCAGGAGAGATTGATGGTTATAAGATTAAACGTGTAAAACGTGAAGATAAGGATAAGACTATATTAGGAAGTGGTATATTAGGACTCACTGCAACTAGATTTTCAAGTGATTTTCCTGGCTCATATCTTGATATTAGGACGAAGTTTGGATTATCTGGAGTTGGATTAGCAGACAGGCCAGAGTATATGGGAGCTGGGAGCTATTGGTTTGGCGCTCAGGTATCTGTAGAAGGTAACAATGATGATCGAGAAGGTTCGTCTAATCATGAAGCAGTACTTTATTCTCCTGATATGTGTTTTAAAGAATCTTTTGATTTTAGAGGAGGAGACGAAATTAGGATACACTCTATACTACATCCTACTATTCAAGATGGCGTATTAGCTGATAGTAGTTGGTCTCAGGCAAATTCAGTTTACAGCAATCATCATTATGGATTAGATGTATATACAGGTGCAAACAAAGAAAAGGGGAACACACAAGTATCTAAATTATATGGTCAGCTTGATTTAAAACAAACTTTCCTTGACCAAATGGATCCGAATAATCTTCCTAAAGGAATATCTGAGGAGGATTTAACAAATGGGTATATAACAGTAAAGTTAGAGGATGCGCAGATTTGTGAATACGGAGCGAGTGTTGAGTTTAGTGATGGAAAAAAATTCCATAATAGAACATATAAGGCATGGCTTGAGCCAACCAATGGAGTAGGAAGTCTGCAAAAAGGTTTAGGTGCAAAATGCTTAGCACTTAAACTTACTAAAGGAATTACTTATATGGCAGACCTTGTTAGAGAGGCGCCTTCTGGATATAACACATTAGATCTTCCCTACATACATACACGTTTAGTTGCAGCTGTAGGAGACCTTCACTCCATGACTGGCAACGTATCTAACCTATCAGATACTCAAGTAAGAAGGTATGTAGATTACTACAGACCCTTACAGGCTCAATATGGTGGAAATTCATATGCAGCAAGATCTAAAAATACTTACATTGATACAGGTACTTATGTAGAAGTTAAAGACTCTGACACAATTAAAAGTGCTCATGTTTTTGGAGGAGATACTTATATCAATATATTTAATGTAACTACCCTCACTAGAAATATAAACTCATGGTTAGCTACTGGTCAGGATAGGGCAGATATGGATGGTCACTTTAGGAAGTCTTATAATCTAACTGAGTTTTTTCCAGTAGAAAGTTCCATAAATACTGACCTTAGGCAAGGTTACTATTATGAAAAATCTTATCAGCACTTTGATCTTCCTGGAGAAGATTGGCAGTTCAGCTGGAATGCTGATTCTTGGGAAACTGTGGGTCCTGGAGAAATGTTAGCAACAGGAGAATCCTTTATATATAACTTCGCATATTCTAACGAACAAGACCTTCAACCATCATTCCCTCCTCCGTTAGCTGGAGAGGAATTAGATATATTTCCTACACGTATATATGCATCTGATGTAAAGACAATTGGTGAGGTAGTAGACTCTTGGAGAAGATTTAGAACTCAGTCTTACATAGAGGTTAATTCAGCTTACGGTCCTATCAATTCTATGGTAAATAACCTTGACAGGATCATAGTATTACAAGATGACGCTATAGGTACAGCATCTGTAAATGAAAGACAGATAGCTCAATCACAATCTGCAGAAGCTGTAATACTTGGTAACTCAGGAATACTTCCAAGGTTCGATTACATTACCAGACATACAGGATCAAGACACCAGTTTGGTATTGTCATGTCTCCTAACTCAATGTACTTCTATGATGTATCTGACGGTGTATTATATAGGTTTGATGGTAAAAATGTAACTCCTATTAGTCAGGTAGGAGAACTTAATCAGCTCTTTTATAACAACTTTAGGGGAGAGCTTTTACGTAACGATAACCCTATTCACGATGCTGACGTTGACCTTAATGCTTATAACCCTCTGGGAATAACAGGTACCTATGATTATAGATTTAATGAGGTTCTGTTTACATTTCATACATATCTCAACGGTCAGTATGTAGCTAAGACTTTTGCATTCAATGAAAATGGAAGTACGTTCACATCATTCTATTCCTTTACACCTACAGTGTATCTAAACGATAGAGATAATATATTCAGTCCTGGTAAGCCTGATCAAAATACTTTAGGAACTCCTAACCCTCAACAGCACAAACTTTATATACATAACAAAGGAGAGCGTGGAGTATTCTATGACCAAGCTCCTGCTGATAGTTATGTAGAAATGATAGTTAACGCAGGCGAGCCTAGCTCTAAAATATTTACAAACTTAGAGTGGAACTCAGAAGTGTATGACAGTGCAGGAAACAACACTCCTGGTGATACAGTAGATAGTATAACGATATCTAATGAGTATCAAACACTACCTGTTCTTACAACTTATCAGAGAAGATTCCGTACCTGGAGAGCTACAATTCCTAGAGAAGTAACTAATCGAGCAAGGCTCAGAGGTCACTATATGAGGATGAGATACACCTTTAATAACTCAGATAACAGAAAATTTGTGCTATCAGGTGTAACCACTATATATGACATGACAGCATACTAAAATGCTATTAACAGTAAATTACGAAGTAATTTTGCACTTATGACCAGAGAGGAAAAGGCCTACATCAAAGCTCTAAGATCTAGAGGCATTGAAATTAGAAGCGATGCCTCTACCCCTGAACTACAAGAAGGTAAGCCTGAAAGTCTTGCAAATAAAGACTTTGGGTTAGACCTCAACGCTCTAGCTAATACTGAAGCAGCAGTTGATAATACTAAGGTAGATTTTTTTAATGTACCTGTTGAGGAACAATATCAGGCTGAAGTTGTAAGGGAGCAAAATATACAGAAAGAGCGTAAAGACCTTTTAAAAGAACTTGAGCGTAGAAGTCAAACAGATCCTAATGCTTTTAATAACTACAGACAACCTACTGGATTATTTCACGCAAACACTGCTGTAGATACCTATAAAAAGGAGCAAGCAGCCAAACAAAAATTAGAGGATTACACTGCTCTTGGAGTTGCTGGAACAATTGGTTTAGGAGCCGGAGCAGCAGCACTAACTGTTCCTGCAGTAGCAACGGGACTAAATGCTGCTTTCGTTGGACATGGTATACACTCATTGCCTGGTACTGTTGAGGCATGGAGAGATCCTAATGTTTCAGCTTGGGATGCTGCTGGAAAAACAGCTTGGAATGTTCTAGACTTTGTAGGTGCTCCACATCTTGCCGGACAAGCATTCAGAGGAGGAAAGGCTGCACAAGCAGGAAGCTCTTTAGGCGAAACATCTGATTTATTTTCTTCAATAAGTTCAAGTCCTTTTCTTAAAAAAGCAGCACGAACTGTTTTACCTCCTCTGTTTAATGCGGCATCAAAACTCGAACGGCCTCTCAGGACTGGGGCGGATCACCTGCATGGAGCCTCACAGATATTTAAGTCTGGAGATTCTAGAAAATTTTTTGAAAAGTTTCCTATAACTGCGGCTCAAAAAGAAGCTGCTACTCTCAAGCAAAATGAAGCATTTGCCGAAGCTATGGAGTTTAGGAATATGTGGAATTATGATAGTGCTGGGAATTTAACGCCTTATGTAAAAAGCAGGATAGAGGCTATACCTCGTAGAGGAGGTATGGCTATTGATGTCCCCGCAGTGCCAATTAAAGGCATTGAGGGTAGAAATGTTAACGTAGCAAGTGTTCCTGACCTTTTAGTATCTACAAGGAGTGCTGAAAATGTAGGATTAAGTGAAGTTGCTAGAAATAGAATTGCGAGTAAGAGGGGAAGCGCACTAGGTGTTAATTATTCAGACCTTGGTCACGAAGACCCAATGTCACTTACTTTTAGAAATAAGGGGCTTTTTTCACGACCTCCAGAAGAAGTAGGTAGGACAGGGATACATGAAGGGATGCATACTTTTCAACAGAAGCAAAGGCTTCAGGAATTTTCAAGTCCTGGAGGATTTAGTCATATGAGTAGACCTTGGATGGATTTTTTACAGGAATCTAAGACATACCCGTATCCTGAGCTGAACCATCTAACGCCTAAAAATTATAAAGCAGCGAGTGGATTAGAAAGTGATCTTGGACAACAAATGGCAGATGTAATGAATACTGATAAGTATTGGTACGGATCTGCAGCTGAAGTTCATTCAGAACTTGGAGGAGCTAGGCTGAAAACAGCAAAAGATTTAATTGCCGAAGGGAAAGCAGCTAATCTGAGAGAAGCTGTAGATCTTATGCAAAGTTTTGAAGGTGCAGCACATTATGGTCCAATTCAAGATGCAATTTATGTAAACTTTATGAATGCTAGAAGAGGAAAAAATCAAAACTTCTTTAAGGACTTTGCAGGAGACCGTAAACCTATAATAGATATTTTTAGGCAGTTACCAGCATTTGCACCAGTAGTAGGTGTGGCTGGAGCAGCAGCAGAAGGGCGTAGAAACCCAGTCAAAATGGATGCATTTGGTAATAGTTATAAGGAAGGTGGAGCGCCAGAACTACAGAGGGGAGCCATTGAAGACGGGGTAGCGTTAGCTCCTGATACAGGCGAGATATTCTTAGATCAAGATAAAGGTGCTATGGCAAAAGCTGCTAGGACTGCTAAAGCAAAATCCAAAAAAGAAGAAAGAGCACTTGCAAAGAAGCTAGGTAATTTAAGAAGAGCTAGGAGCAATGAAAATGTTCAATGGCTGCTTTACAATATCTATAAGCACGAATCTGATAAAGACGCTCAAGGTAATGTTAATCTTGGAGGATTTAATCTTAAGTCAGGCATTTCATCTGCTTTCGGTTCTGGTCAATTTATAGGAACTACTAGAAATAGTGTTTTAGGGGCATATGGATTAGATGCTTGGTCTGCAAATCCTATTGAACAGGAGATGGCTACAATTGCTTTATTAGAAATGAATGGACTTCTTAAGGACGCTAAGAAAGGAAAGTTTAAAGGAAATGCTTTAACAGAAAGAGTTAAGGTGATAGATAAAAGTAAGCCAGAAGGTTATAGAATGGACGTTCAAAACTGGGAAGCCTTTGTAGATGATAACAAAAGTAGACTTATAGACAAGCCTAAGAAGAAAGCAGAGACTAGAGAGTGGAAACGTAAACTAGGAACTTATAGACAAAATGCTAGATACGCTCCAGATGAATCTTTTTCTAAAATAAAGCCTGAGGTTCAGTCCCAGAAAGCAGATTTATATAAAAGAAAATATGAAGGTGTGTGGCCTACAGGAGAGACGATAGCTCCTGAAGGTATGCCTGCAGTAGATTTTGTTATGCCAGGAGATACTACAAATGTTAGACAACAAGAAGTAACAGTCTCTTCTCCAAAGTTTGTACCTGCTGAGGAAGAAAGATCTACAGCTACTCAACAAGGAATACAAGAATTACCTTATAAACATGGAGGAGTAGAAAGCTTTAATCCTAACAGTAAAGAAAATCTTGCTTATGCTAAAGCTCTTAGAAAGAATGGTGTTAAAGTAAGTTCTACTGGTTACAAGCATGACAGTCCTGATAGAAACAATGCTGCTAACCTTATAGTAGGAGATAACATCAATGGAACTAATCTTACTATGGAAGGAGTACCTCATGGTGTACGTGCAACAGGAGTTGATACAGGTAAAACAGTTGATATGATGCCTGGAGTAAAAAGTTATTCTTTTCCTCAAGACAGCTCAGTAATGGAAGTTCCTTTAAAAAGACATGGAGGAAGAGAGATTCCTGAGTATCAAAGCGGGATTGCAAATGAATTATCTCCTAACTACGATGCAGGTATGGGATATACCCCAGCCCCATATACTGACGCTTATACCCAATCAAATGCAGTAGTATCTTCAGATTATGGAGATGGTAGTGCGGCTACAGGAGATAAATTGAAGAAGGATGGGAAAGGTATGGGCTTTCAACAAGGTTTGGGCTATGCTGCAGCGGCTGGTAATATTGTAGGTGATTTTGCTACAGCTTTTGGTTCTGAAGGTACTCACGAGGTAGCAGGGACAGGATCTATGACTGGCGAGACAGAGGGATTTACGGAAGGTACTGTCGGAGGTACCTTAAGTGCTATTCCTATTGTAGGTCAGTTCTATCAGTTAGGATCTGGAATTGGAGATGGATTTGAAGCCGGAGCTAATGCATTCTATGCACAGGGACATAAGACAGAAGGAGAAGTCATGACAGGACTTCAAGCTCACTTTAACCCATCGTCTCAATTTGGAAGAAATGCAGAGCTATGGGAAGCAGGTTACCTAAGTAATGAAGAGGCTTTAGGTAATCTTGCGTTAAGTGCAGTAGGACTGGGAGGACTTGCCGGCCTTGATAGAAGAGTTAAAGAAATACAAAGAGCAACCCGTGCTGGAGCAATGTCAAGAGCTACGGGAGGAATGCATCAACGAGGAGTGCCTACTGCAGAAACTTCAGGTAAGTTTTCAAGAGCCACAGGATACCCTAAACCAAGAATTTAACATGAAAAAGAAAAAGAAATATCAAGCAGGTGGGGCCGAAGCTACTCCATACTCAGTAGATGATCAAATCATAGACTACACTGACTTCCTTAGTCCTGCATCTATGGACATGCTTGAATCTTACAGAACTGGTGGTGTAGTAAAAAGCTATCAGTCAGGTGGAGGTGAGCTAGACGGTAATGCAGTAATGCCTTTTGTGTCTTTTAACGGAGATTACCATAATGATTCTTCAGGGTCAAGAGGTATTGGCCTTGGACTAGAAGGAGATAATCCTCGTAAAGTACAACACGATGAGACTAGAGCTTTTGTATCTACTGATAAGTTAAAGAAAATAACTGATATCGGAGATGCTGTGCAAATGGCACAAGCAGGTGGTATGGAAGAAATGATAATGCAGATGGGAGGACCAGAAGCTATGGCTATGGCTGGACCTCCACAACAAGGTATGCCGCAGCAAGGCATGCCTGTACAAAATACTCCCCAACCTCCTGTAGGACAGCCACAAGATAAATCTCAAGTTATCTTAGGAGATAAGATAGAGCCTGAGTCTGGTAAAGAGTATCAAGAGTTAGCTAATAAATTAAAAAAGATAGCTAAGAACGATCCTAATAATACAAGGGTACAGGACGAGATTAAAGAAAAGATGGAGCAACTTGCACTTAAGCAAGAAGCTCAAAGAGTTATGGAAGAGCAGTTTCCTGATGGACCTCCACAAGGAGCTCCGCCAGAACAAGCACAGGCTCTAAATGAGAACATGGCTATGATGGAAATGCTGCAAGGACAGGGTGGTGGAATGCAACAGCCTGGAATGCAACAGCCTCCTACTGTTGAACAAGCTATGGATCCTGAAGCAATTCCTTTAGCTCAGGGAGGTATGGTTGAAAGGAAAAGTAAGGTAGAATTGGAGCTAGAAAGAATGTATCAGCAATTTCTGGAAGATGAGCGGCAGGCTAATCAAAGGAATGCTCTTGTAGGTAACGAGTTTTATGATGATAGGCAGAAAGCTGCTGTACAGATAGATGATGTGGTAGGAGGAACAACTCCTTTTAATACTAACTTCCTTGATGATGATTACGTCAACGTAAAACAAAGACCTGGGGCAGCTGACTACGCTGCGTCTGAGATGCAAACTATGCCAGCTAATCTTAATTATCAACTACCTACAGAAGCTTTACCTTCACTTAGGCCGACTGGATATGGAGGTTTACCTACTATAGAGGAACTTGAATTAGCTGCTGCTCAGTCTGGAGAAAGAACTCCACCTACTCAGGGACCTGATATTGATTATGCAAAAATGTTTGATGATGCTCCTGGAGACCCTGAAGATCCTAAAGATCCTAAGAAAAAGGGCAAAGGTAAAACAGACTGGGCAGGAATGGCTACTCTTGCAGGGGCTGGCATTGCTTCTAACATAGGAAACATAATGTATCTTATGAATGAAGGTAAGGAAGGTGATAAGGTAGATCCTGAAAGATATACTGTAGATCCAGAACTTATTTCTTTAGACGAGCAAAGGAAAGATATTGAAACACGTATGAATCGTGTAGCCTATGAAAACAGAATGAGAGGCAAAGGAGATATAACAAGAGAGACCTTTCTTGCAGGACAAGAACTTCAACAAATGGCTCCTACCTACGAGAAAGAGCAGAATGTAAATGCTCAGATTATTAACTCTGCAGATCAATTCAATGCTCAGATGAGAATGAATGCGGATGACCTGAATGCTCAAAACAAAGCAGCAGCTCAAAAACAATACTATGATTCTATCTCACAGATAGGTCAAAATATTAATAACCTTGCTGTCGATATTAATCAAAGGCGAGAAAACAAACAAATGTATAAGCTACTTGACGGGTATTTCCCTAACTACAGTTTAGTAGATGGTCAGTGGGTATTTACAGGAGATCAATCACAAGGAAAATAACAATGGCAGTAAACAGATATTTCGATAGGACATTAATGCCCTACAATCCTATTGAACGGCCTATGCCGTTTGATCAGATACTTCAAGCAGGTATGATGAAACAGCATGCTCTTGATAAAACTGTGGCGGCTGCTAATGCTTTTGCGGAACAAAAGATGTTAACTGGAGGAGCTCGTACTTCTGAGGCAGCCTTAGAGCTTAACCAAAAGTATGTAGGCAGAGCCAGCGATCTTACAAATCAGATAATGACTGGAGCTATAACTCCGAGTCAAGCAGGGTTTGAGTTAAGCAACATTAATAAAGAATACAACCAAAGTAATGCTGTTAAGCAAGTATTGATGGATCAGAGCCTAGCTAATGTATCAAATGCAGCTTCTATTAATCCAAGATTGCTTGCAAATAGAGCTGAAAATCGTAACTGGGATTATGAGGCTGGAGCCTTTAGACAAGAAAGCGTTGCAGACTTAGAATCAGGAAAAGCTACTATAGACGCTAGTGGTTATGGACTTATGGAGGACCCAGGTTTGTATGAAGACTTTGCAGGAGAGCTTGCTCAAATACATGAGCAATATATAAAAGAGTCTGGAGTTACAAATTTTTATTACGATAAGGATACAGGGCAGCATAAAGAAACTGCAACTAATAATGTAATAGGAATAGATAAAGACCGTATACGAGATATGGTAGAAGATTATGTATACTCAGGAGAGCTTTCTGAAAGTGATAAGCAATCTGTACTATATAGAATTGCTAGGTATGATAGATTGGATCCTAATAATCCATATACAGACGAGCAACTTATAGACGACCTTATGCAGACTCAAGCATTTAGACCTTATCAGAGTACCTCAAAAAGTCAAGACATGTCTGGTTCTGGTAGAGGAGGAAGTTCAAGTAAAACAGATGACGCTCCTTTACCAACAATTCAGGTAGAGCTAGATACTTTTAGGTCTGAACAAATGGATATTAGAAATAGTATTTATGGTATCAATGAAGATGACCCTGTTCCAGGTATGAAAAGACTTTTAACTGATCCAGGTAAGTTAGAGGCTGTAGATAAAAAACTTTTAATAAAAGGTTACAGAGTAAAGAAAGATGCTGATGGAAATCCTAATTGGGATAATCCTGAGTTTGTGTATTCAGGAGGTTCTATTGATGGAAATCCTATAGAATTTGGTGCGGATAAGGACGCAGCTATGAGACAATACCAAGAGTTTAGAAACGATTTAAAGTTTTATGAGGGTATAGAGGAAATGACACAAAATAAGTTTGAAGCCTCTGTTGGTAAACCAATGGATCAATTTGTTGAGGATATAGTTTTTAAACATGGAGATAAGATTGACGATAAACTTGCAGAGTACGTGACCTCCCCTCCTAATGCGTCTACTAAGACGCAGCTGGAACAGATGCTATCAAATAGTAAAGTAGCCCAAGGAAGTAATGCTGCTAAAGAAACTTTAGAGACTGAGTTAGGTAAGACTTATGGCAAAGGTAGACTATCTGTAGATTATGAAACAATGACTGCAAACGCAGCAGATGTTTTCCCTGGTTTTCCAGAAGACGGAACTTTGCCAGAAAAAAGAGCTTTCTTGTTAGCTGAGTATACCGCCCTAGGACTTGATGAGGCTGACGTTAAAAAGTTTGCAGACCAAAGATATTACCTGGGAGCAGGAGCAGATAAGATGGCAAATCCTAATAAAGTTCCTTTAGCGGCTCTTGCAAAAGCTCAAACTGTTGAGGGGAATCAAGTAAGATCTGCATTAAGACTTACTTTTTCTCAAGAAGCTACTATGGATGTTTTACAAGAAGTAGATCCTGCCTCATATAGAGCGTATGGTGAAATAAATGATATTGCTACAGAACTTATACTTAACAATAACAAATATAAGGTTGGTAGAATACTTAACACTGATGCCGGAAAAGACGGAAATGTTGAAGACAGAATTCTTGAAAGCTCTGTACTTAAAAATACAAGTCTTGCTTTAAAAGGTACAGAAGGTGATCCGGGATCTGGAGAATCTGCAGGAGAAACTTTAGGAGGACTATACTCAAAAACTAATACAGCTATTGAAGATTTTAAACTACTTAGCATGTATTTCTCAGAAGGACCTTCGGGAGACGTTCAAATATATGGAAGGGTAATGTATAGTCCTACAAGAACTGTTGATCAAGATCAGATAGAAAAAGTTAAAAAGGGTATTTCAGATATTACTGGAGTAGTTCAACAAAAAGGAGATGCTGGAAGACAAATGGAGTTTGATCTTAACATTACAGATAATGCCATAGGTAACTTTGTTGGGCAAGATGTTGAATTAATATATCAAGCAGCAAGTATGATGAAAGACCATGTTTATACTATGGAACGTGGAGATAGTAGAAATATTTATATACCTGGGAAGTATGGACCTGCTACAGAAGTTACAATTAATCTCTATGGGTCTGAAGGGGTAGTGTTAGAAGGTAATGTATATGGTCCAGACGAAGATGGGGGAGTAAAAGCAGTTCCTGTTATGGAGTTTTGGCAAGAGACTATGAAGAAAAAGGGAAGAAGTATTCCAGGAAAAATGTCAAAAGGTAAGTGGGACGGACAGCCAATGGATGTTGAGGATGCGGCTACTTTTGCAGCATTGATAGCAGAATCTACTGCAGGTGTAAAAAGAAATCATAAATACCTCTTTAATGAAAATGGAAAATATGTGGGAGAATCTGTGCCAGCTAGTATAGATGATAGAAGAACTCAAGTAAATGATTCGCTTTTTGAAAGTGCAGATAAAATTACTTCGTCATTTAATAGTGTTTATAAAAACACAAAACAAGAGACCGTAGATGAGTTGCTGCAAATAATGCAATTTGAGACTGCAGGAACTCTTAAACCTGACAAACGTAATAGTAATGAAGGAAACGAAACTGCTATAGGGTTAATTCAGTTTCAACAGGACAGAGGTAAAGATAAGATAAAGACTATTGGAGGCAAAGAATTTACTTTTGAGGAATTGGCAAGAATGAGCATTCCTAACCAGATAAATAAGGCAATGGTTCCTTATTTAAAGGAAGTAGGTGGTAGAGTAAAAAGTATAGACGATCTTTATTTTGCAGTATTTATGCCTGTATTCGCAGGTATGGATAAAAGCCTTACTCTACAAGAAGCTTATGAAGCAGGAGTAGGAATAGCAGGAGAAAAACAAATGAAAGGTTTAGACCCGGCAAGTCTTAAACGTAAAAACAAATACTTTAAGGACGCTAGAACTCTTCAAGATATTGTTACCTCTGTAAGAACTTGGGGAAAGCTCTAACCCCTTTATATTAAAATACTTTAAATGGCAAACGAATTTAAACCATTCAGTTCAAGTGATTTTGGATCAAACTCAATTGACAGAAACGGAAATCCAGTAAAAACTGGAGAAGAGTATACGTTTAAACCTTTTGGGGCTTCTGGGGAAGCTAGAGAATTTAACGTAACAGATACTGAAGGTCTTGTAGGGGATAAGATGGGAGCTCCCAATCCTGATGAGTTTGACTTTAGGGTTACTTCTTATATGGATCCTTATGAGGTTCGTGCAAGAAGACAAACAGCTGCAAGTAAGTGGGGGAATGCATCTGTAAAAATGCTAGGCCTTGCCGGTACTACAGCTATAGATGGTACTCTAGGTACAGTAATAGGTCTTGGTAATGGTATTGCTCAAATGGCTAAGGGTGGGAGTTTTGGAGAAGGCTTTATAAACAATCCTGTATCTGCAGCTTTGTATGACTTTACAAAGAAGATGGAGAAAGAGATGCCTAACTATTATACTAGGAAAGAGCAGCATTCCCCATGGTATAATAATCTAGGTACAGCTAACTTTTGGGCAGATACTATGCTTAAGAATACTGGGTTTGCTATAGGAGCTTATTTGTCTGGTATGGGAGTATCTAGAGGTTTTGCTGCGCTTACTTCCGGCCTGACTAAAAAAGCCTCTAAGAATATTGCAGGCCGTATGGCAAAGCAGTTAGGTAAAAATGAAGATGAGGTTTTAAAGATGATGAAGGCAGGTGAGCTGCCGACTAATAAATTACTTGAAGAGCTTAAGAAAGACGCAAGGCTTCTTAAAGGTATTAATAGCACTAATCAAATAGCTTCCTCTACATTAGGTGCCGTAGGTGAGTCTCGTATAGAGGCACTTCATATGTACCACGACACGTATGATAAAATAAGAAGAGAGAATCCAGGAATATCTATTGAAGAGGCTAATAAGCAATCTGTATCTGCAGCAAACATGGTTTTTGGGTTAGACATGGTTACCCTTAGTTTGGGCAACTACTCTCAGTTCCGTAATGCATTTTCTAGAGGATACGAAGTCAATAAAAGATCTATGAATGCAATTCAAAGATCTGCTGATGATAGACTTTATAAAGCTACTGGAGGTAGACTTGAAACTGCTAAAAATATTGGAGCAATAGCCTTAAACCCTGCAACTGAGGGTATGGAGGAGATGCAACAATTCTTTAATACACAATTCTCAGAAAAGTTCATAGAACTTCAAAATGATCCAGAAGCTAGAAACTATGTTGATAATACTATAGAAGCCCTTATGTTTGGATTCTCTGAGTCTTATGGGAACATAGACACTTATGATAATTTCTTTGCAGGGTTTGTTACTGGTGGATTAGGTATGCCTGGAGTTACTACCAATGATGGTAAAACTCAATTCCAAATGCAAGGAGGTGTGTTTGAAGGGATACGTGATTATAAAGAAAAAAATAAAAATACCGATACCGCAATAAAGAACCTTAATGAGTTTATGCAGGATCCTGAATATCAGAAACGTCTTGCTTTTTTAACTCGTGATCTTTCTCTTGAACGTACTAAGCAGATAGCTCTTGCTAATGAAGACCTATTCAACTTTAAAAATGCAGAGGATGATCAGTTCTTAAACATGGTACTGTCTTTTGCTGACGCAGGAAAACTAGAAGATCTTAAATCAGATATAGGAGATCTTAGTCGTATGGAAGTTTCAGACTACAGAAATTTAATGTCTGTAGATAAAAAGAATCTTCCAGAAGACATTCAAAAAGAGATGTCTGAGGATCAAGAAAAGTTTGACGTATTTGAAGGAGTAGAAGATACTAAGATTAAAGAGATGCTCTCTAAAAGAGCAACTATGATGAATGAGGATATTAATAAAATCCTAGACATCAGAGATAATCTTGAGATTAAAGCAGGTAATAAAATTAACCGGGCTCTTATTCCTAACCTTGTACACTACGCTTATACTATTGATAGAGGGCAGAAGAGACTTCGAGATATTAAAACTACCGTACTTGAAGAACTAAGTAAGGCTTTTACTACTGCTGTACAAACTAAAGCTCCTTTAGACACATATGGTTTTGTAATAGACTCTTCTTTTAAAGGAGAAAAAGGTAGCTCTAAAAGAGTTTTAAGAATCCTTAAAGAAGGAGAGACTGCTATTGCAGTAACTTCTCTTACTAACGAGGAGAAAAAACAGTTAACAGAAAAGCAAGCTGAATCTGATAAGCATAAAAAAGCTCAGATACTATCTAAAAGAGAGAAGCCTGATACTAAAGGAACTTCTCTATTTAACTTTAGTATTCTTGAGACTGGAGACGAGTCAATGTTCATGGAAGCGTTTGACAACTTTGCTAAAGAAAATCCATTTGCGGCAGAAAATGTACGTGATGATGTAATGGATGCTGTAAAGATGTCTCAACGTCTTAGAACCTTTACTGAGCTGTATACCGAAACTTACAGAAATAATAAAAGTCCTGAGATTATGCAGCGTACTTATGCTGAAAGTCTTAAGAAGTTAGAAGAGTATAAGAAAATAAAAGCCGCTAAGTCTTTTACTGTAGGCTCTGTTGTACTACATACTGATCCTAAAACAGGACAGAAAATTAATTATGAAATCTATTCTTACGACACTAAAGACGGCAAGACTACTTACACCCTTAATGAGTTTGTTCCAGGAGTAGGAAGAGACATTACTGAGAGAAAAGAGGTTAAGCTAGAAGACCTTATGGGTAAAGATTACAGTCTTGTTAGTAATGAAAAAGGAGTTGAAAGGTTTACTATAGACTTTAATGAAGTAAATACTTACAAGCTTGAAACTAAAAGGGCTTCACAGTTCGGATACATTCTTGATAAAAGAGGTAAGAGAGTACTTGTAAGGTTAACTGCAGACGACCTAGACTCAAAACGTAAAGGGGGAATGCGTAAGATTAAGGCAGAGGATCTTACGGCAGATGAAAAAGCTATCCTAAAAAAGAAAAATGCTCAAGAACCTTTAGTATTTAGAAACCTGTTTGGAAGAGCTGAGAAGTTATTAAACAAATACTTTGATCCTACTTTACGAGATAAACTTGACAGAGCAATTAAAACTCTTAATGAGTTAGCTCCTAATCAAAATGATGCTCCCCTTCAAGCTCAAATAGAAAGAATTGCTGGATTATTTTACACTAGCACTGAGAACGGAGATTTAGGTTACCTAGCAAGTATGTATACCGTATCTGCTTTAGATGAGATATCTCAAAGACTTGACGGAATAACTAATGTTTACGTCAGAGAAGCTCTTCGTGATAAAATACATCAGCGTAAGAATGATATTAAGAAAGTAAAAGAGGAGCTGATTAAAGAGTACGGTATGGCCTTTGACAGGCTGTGGGCTGAACTGGAAGCTAAGGATAGAGGTCTTGCCGCATCATCTATTAAGTTTGCTAAAGATATATCTGATTTTGAAGAGCAACTTAAAGAAATGTCTCTTCAAAAGATTACAGATACTAAGAGTATAAGTCATGCTAGGAGAGCTATCGCTTCACTTAAAAAGAATCTTGAAGTTGCTCTAGAAAAGGGAGACACTAAAACTTCAGATAAGATACTTAACGTACTTGTTGGGTACGAAGCTAAAATAAACGGACTTAAGAAAAGCTTAGAACTTATTAAGGAAAGTTCTAAGGGAATTAGAGAATCCATAGAAAAAGAAAAGAAAGATCTTAAAAAGATTAAAGAGGATCTAAATAGATACGAGAGAGCTATAGAAAGATTAGAAGAGTTTAGAGCAGACCTAGACAAGGATGTTAAATACTTTTCTCTTGAGGAGGTACTAGAAATGATTGAGGACATGCTTCCTGAATCTAAGTTTGTACCAGAGTTTGAAAAAAGAGTTTACGACTTACCTAATTTAGGGTTAAGTAGTGAAGAAAAAATAGACTTCTTAACAAAAGAAGCGCAGAAAGCTGAAGCAGAGTCAGAGGAACTTACCGGATTACGTGTTGCGTCTGAAGAAGCTGCAGATGCTCTTAAGACCGAAGAGGCTATTCAAGCAAACGTACAGTCTACTCCAGAAGGAGCTGATCGTATTAGAGATCTAAAAAGAAAAGCAGATAACACAAAACAACTTTACTTAGAAAAGCTAGAAGAAGAAAAGCCTTACGTTCAAGATAGAAACGAACAAGCTACTTCTGTAAAAGCAGGTGTATATAAGAGTGCAGGTATTCCTTATAACGACCCATCTACAGTTGGAGTATTTCCTACAAAAGACATAGAAGATCTGCGATTTACTGTTAAAACTATGAAAGATGAGCTTAAGCAGGAAAAAATTAAAGATGCTAATGGAAAACTTCTTGATGTAGATGCTCTTAGTGATGAGCTTCTCCGTTTTGAATACATTAGAGTTCAAAGACGTAAGATAGCAGAACTAGGTAAAGAGAAGTTTGTTACTCTATTTAGAAATACCGGCAGAGAAACCGAAGTCACTGTATCCGCAGATGAAGTTTATGCTGACAAAGTAGAAAGTATTAGGGCTTTAGGTATTCCTATTGAGGATGCTGTAAGTCTAGAGGACCTTAGAGCTCTTCATAAAAATATAGACTCAGAGATAAAAGAAAGAGAGATTGCTATCCGAATGATAGAGGAGATGCTTGCTGATGTCGATGGCGTTATTAAGACTCTAGAAGAAAATCTTAATGCAATAGGTGAGGATACTCCAGCAGGTCTTGCAAAGGCTAACAAGATTGCTAAAACTTTGCTTCAATTTGAAGATAAAAGAAAGGCAATGATTGAGAGAATGATCCACATCGGAGCGGGACTTAGAAAAGAAAGGCAGAAGAGAGCAGAGATTGCAGACCTTGAGCACAGAAAAGAGCTCATGGACTTTTTAGATGTAATGAAAGTTGCGAGAGCAAAAGTTAATACTGAAAAAAGAAAGAAAGATAAATCTAAAAAAGATGGAGACGGAGACCCTACTGCAGAGAACGATGATCCAACTACTATAGAAAAAGCAGGAAGTATTGCTAGTCCTGGAGAAGTAGAGACTGATCCTAAAGGAGAAGATAAGGTTAAAGAGGCTAATAAAGACTCTGCAAAACCTTCATACTGGGAAGTCTTTAATAGAAATGCAGGCAGTGACATGCCTGGGGACATGCCGAACCCTATTAAATCTCAGAGAAGATATCATAGGTGGTTGCAGTTTAATCCTGATGTAGCAAGAAAGTCTAAAGTAGAGTTATTTCAATCTGGAGATAACTTCCTACTGCAAGATGAAGATATAGAAGGTTTTGACCAAACAGAAGATATCTGGGGAACTGTTATTACTTATAAAGACGGCAAAAAGAAATATGTAAATGCTGATAACAGCCTTAGTGATGTATTTGATTCTACTACAGCCATCTACTTTAAGATGCCAAGTTCTAAACTTGAGCGCACAGAGTACGGAGAAAAGTATAGAGAGCCTACTAGAAAGGAAATAGCTTCAAGGTTTGGACTTGCTGAATCAGAAATGACTGAGCAAGAGTTTGAAGATTACAAAGAAAGGGAGATCAAAAGCCTAAAAGATAACTATCAAGCTAAAAGAGAAAGTTGGGTTAAAACTATAGGAAACTCTCAAAAAGAAAATCCTATTCTAACTATCTCAGAAATCACACAAGGTATTCCTATAGAAAATGAAACTGTAGCTCCATCTACTGTTAAAGAGTTCTTCGGGCATAATGATGTAACTATTCGGGTAGCTACTGGAGATATTTTTGAAATAGGAGGACGTACTATAAAAACTACTCCGGGACATACTATTGTAGTAGATAACAAGACAAAGAATTTTGTACGCTTACGTCCTAGAACTATTTCAGACACTGAAGTAGAAACAGTAGTTAACATCTTTAAGACTTACGCAAGAAGACATACAAGGAATGAAGGAGATCATAACATTCTAAAAGATGCTAACGCCCATCACCTTAGAGATAATACTGGAGCAGAAATAGATCCAAGTACTGCTAACCTATTTTCATTATTAAATGATATAGTATGGTGGCAAGGAAATAACCTTAACAATAAAGGTGAGGAAATTAATACTAATCCTGATACAAAATTCCATTTTATTTCCAAATCAGGAGTACCTGGAGGTAAGATACGTATAGGTAATGCTGACTATAATTTTATAGGAGAGAAAGTAAATGCAGAGGGAAAGAAAGAACTTATACTAAACCCTGAAGTAGAGACAGCAGTAAGAGCCTTCCTTCAAAGTAGGTATCGTCAGATTACCTCTAGAAGATTTAATGCAAAGAATAGAAATAAAGAGTACACTCATATAGCATCTCTGAATAATGATCGAGGTATGGTTATGCCAAATCATATGAAGACTTATGATTCTTATACTGACTTTATAATCTCAGACAGGTCTCAAGACGGAAGACCTATCGCTGAAGTAAGAATGAAAAAGGTTGACAAGCCTACTACCTCTGAAGGATACAATGATGCAGAAATAACCTTTGCTAATAGAAGACTTGTATTTAATTATGAACTAGATTCTTACAAAAAAGAAGAAGAGAAAAAGAATAAGGCTAGAGCTAAAGCTAATAAAACTGCTAAGAAAAAAGCTGATGCTGCTAAAAAAGCACAGCCTACGCAAGATACAGCTCCAGACGCAGAAGGTAAGACTGAAAATCCGGATGCTGCTGTAGAAGTCGCAGGAGGAGATACTGATTGGGCTGGAAGTTTTGCAGCTCATGCTGTTGAAAGTATTGCAGGAGGAGACTATTCTGGAATGAGTGGTCACGTTGATGAGCTCAAAAAATCTATGAAGCAGGAGCCTGGTTCTTCAAAAGCTCCACCAAAGAAAAGAGGACAAAGAAGAATTAAAGACTCTGTGTTTTCAGGTTATGAGAATACAGACCAAATGGAAAAATGGTTTAGATCTAAGTTTCCAAAGTCTGTAGGGTTTAAGAGGGTTCTTAAGGCAGTAAATGGAAGTAGCTGGGGAGAGTTCTCTAACGGTATAGTTACTGTGATGGAAAATGCTGCAGAGGGAACCACATTCCACGAAGCATTTCACGTAGTAATGTCTGAGTTTCTTTCTGAAAAAGAATATAAGGCTCTAATAGAAGAGTTCTTACAGCGTCCTAACGCAGAGCAACTAATTGCTGATAAAGCAAAAGTTTACTCTGATTATAGTAGAGAGGGTATTATTGAAGAAATACTTGCTGACGAGTTTGCTGAATACGAGCTGTCAGGAGGAACTAAAAAGATACCATCTCCTGCACAGAAAAGTTTCTTCCAGGAACTTCTTGACTTTATTAAAGCAATGCTTGGTATGGGTAAGCCTTCAATACATGAGGTTTATCATAAACTAAGTAAAGGGTACTACGCTACAGCTAAACCTAATGTAAGGTCTAAGGCAGTTTTAGGTGCCAGACAAAAAAGATTTGAGACTGAAAGCTCTCCTTTAACTAATGAGTTTATTAAAGTAGTTAATAGAAAATTCTTTGGGTTTGCTAATACAAAGTTTAGAGAAGAATTTGATTCTTACTTAGCAGGAGACCTTACAAAAGCAGGAGTACTTGATAAGATATATAATGCAATAAAGGAAGATCTTGAGGGTGTACGTAAAACCATAATCAAAGAAATTGATACCAAGGCAGAAGGTTACGAGATAGCAGAAAAGCAACTTCAAAATCTTGATAGATTTCTTGACAAATGGGATGTAAACGAATCTTATACTGAAGACATAGATAAACTACGTAACTCATTCAAAGAGTTCCATCGTACTAATATTCTTTCTAGGTTTGATGTGTTTACTGAACTTGATATTGATGAAATTAAAGACGAGGAGTCTAAAGACAGTGGGAGTAATACTTGGGCATTTAATAGTATGACCAGATCTGCCGTTGAAAGCGCTTCAAGAAGATTAAGATTATTTTTAGCAGGATTGCCGGAGACTCATAAAGGACAGTACTTTACATATGAAAAATTATCAGAGGATTTTGGAGAACCTACAGCTATGTCTTTTGGTAAAGCATTTGCAATCTATTCTAACTTACTTGCTAACACAAGAACTATAGAAGAAGCTTACCACATAATAGTAAAGAACCAGGAAACTACTCCTGGTGCAGCTTTCTTACTTGAAGAGCTTAAGCTTAAAAAATTGTTTAGCTCTGACTCTAATCAAGGGCTTACAAATTCAGAGCTGCAACTAATAACTGACTTTTCTCAAAGTTTCAATCTTCAAAAGATGGACTACAGTATTGCTGCTGTAGGGAAACATGGTTCAGGAGCAGTAATGAATGCCTCTCAAGACAGCCAAAAGAATAGAATATTAATGGACTACAGAAACAATGAAAGGATCATGGCTACCATGGGCTCTCAATATGTTACTGTAGATCCTACTACGGATAGAGTAAAGTATACAGGAATAATACCTGTTACAGATCTAAGAGGTACTAAGGCAGAAGTAGATACAAAAAAGAGACAAGTATACCAATCAGTAGGTATAGAGTTTACCGATGAAGTATGGGATGCTCTTCCTATAGACGGTGAAGTAAAAAATCTTCAAAATGTAGATACTATTCTTAACAAGATGTTAAGAAAGGAAATGAGCATCTACGAAAAAGAAAGTAAGATGGGTATCCAGTTAGGACTTCTTACTGACGGTATCATAAAAGTAGATCCTGATAAAACAGAAAACTCTCACCTTAACTTAGATGGAAGTAGAGTATACGATAATATTCTACACAATTATGTGTCGTTTATTACTAGCGGATTAAACCAAGCTGAAAGTTTAGAAAAACTAGAGCAGCAGTATCCATTCTTTAAAAGTGCCTACCTAAACAACTCAAAGCTTTTAAACCATATTCTATTTGACGAAGATGGAAACAGAAATTCAAAAAGAAATCTAAAAATTGATTTAGGTGAAGGCGCTAGAACAGAAGACAAGTCTGTAAAGAAAGAGTTTTCAGCTATGACTCCTTCAGAGAAGTTCAAGTTTGTACTTGACATGTCTACTCAGAATAAATTTATGATGATCCGTGCAGGATCAAATGGTAATGAAAGATTTATTTCGTTTGGGGATGTTAAAATGGGTCAGGCAGGTAATCTCCGTGTAGATGATTGGTTAGGACTTGGTATAAAAACACCAAGAGTAGTTGCAGACATGATTGGGTATGCAAAAGACGAGCTTGCCTATATTGCGGAGATTAGATCAATGTCAAAGCAGTATAAGTTTAGTAAAATATTTGAAGATGCTGATACTGCAATTGACTCCTCTCCTGTTCTTAAAATGTTATCTAAAAACATTAATCTCTATAATACTATAAAAACTCTCATAGAAACAAAGAATACTTCTACTGAAATGCTTGAGGGTATTGATATAAAATTATTCTCAGATCAAAATCCAGACGCAGTCGCAACTGCGGAACGCCTAATACAAGAATCTATTACTTTAGAAGCAGAAGAACTTGCAAGAAAAGCAATAAAATTAGGATTAGTAGAAGAGACTACTGGAGGAAGGTATATAAACTTGGGAGTCCCTCAAGTAAATGATTCAGGCCTTATGATGCAAGTTGAAAGTTTCGAAAGCTTTAACAGTTTAAGAGATAATATGTCACATCATGCTGCATCTTTTATGATTTCTCAAATAGAACAGCAAAAAATATTTGCCGGTCACCCTGCACAATATGTTAAAGAGGATAAAGTTACTCAAGAGTTATCAGTAGATAACATGATTAAGCGTATGAGTGGTATGATAGGTCCTAAGAAAGCCTCAGTACTTGATTCAAAATGGTGGAGAAATGTTGAAAGATTGTATCCTAACTTAGGAGGTATGTCTCGTTTGTATATGGATAAGGATGGAAACATCAACGAGACTCTTACAGAAGACAGTAAGCCGGTACTTAAAAGTCTTATACTGGAAGACATCCAAGCTCGAAACTTAGGGCTTGCTGAATACTTTGAAGAGTACGGAGATATGAATGAAGCAGATGCTCAGGGATATGTACATCTAGATACCTACAGAGATATGCTGCTTACTAATGGTATGTGGAACTTAGGCCTAGAAAAACTGTATCAGTGGGAAATGTCAAATAGAAAACCTACTGTGTTTAAATGGAACGGTGAAAACATTTCAGTAAAATCAGAAGCAGATCTTATAAATGAAGCAGGGAAGGAGGTGTCCTTTAATCCTCTTAAGCCTCAATACTTTGGACCTCTTGCTGAACTTGGGTACGTGACAAGCATGTACAAACTATCGGTAATACCATTAATCCCTTCTGTAATAGGAGAGAAAAAGCTCAATAAAATGAGCAACTTTATGGCTCTTAATAATACAGGAATGATTGTATATGAGTCTGGAAATAAAGTAGGTACTGCTACAAATGAAGACGGGTCTCTTACAAAGCTGTATGATGAGAATGGTAAAGTAGGATTTAATCTAAGAAGTAAAAGTCATAATCTTCCTTACCAGCATATATACTATGAGTTCTTTGGTATTCAAGTATCTACTGGAAATACAAGAAAAGACACCACTTCATACGGATCCCAGGTTCATAAACAAATAATGTATGAAGTACACGATGGTACTAACTACCGTGATATGTCATTCCCGGAACTTGGTATTGACGAAAAGTCATCAGTTTCTACAGAAAAAGTAATGAATCATTATCTTGATCTTGTAGGATCTCGTATAAAAATGGGAGCAGCTTCTCTTAGAAGAAGGTTAGGTATGGTAAAAATGCCTAACGGTACGTATGAAATAGAAGATGTAGATAAAACTATAGAGCTGCTTAAAAACTTAGTAGCAGAGAGAGACTTACCTCAAGAGTATATAAAAGCGTTTGACTCTCTTAAAGTAGATGGTAAAATAACTCCACTAGGTATTACTGTAATGCCTGCTAAAGGAGATGTTGAACGTGCTTTATTTGCTATTGCAGATAAGATGACTGTTAAAAGCAAGATGAAAGGAGCAGGTCTTATCCAGGTAGCTAATAGTGGTTGGGAAGAAGTGGGAGTTACTAGAAACTATAATGATGGAAAGTTTAACTCGAATCAACTGAAGTTTTATACAAAAACAGACTCTAATAAAAAAGTTCCTACTAAAAAAGCTTCTAAAGCAGTATTAGAACTTTTTAAAGAAAATCCAGAACTAAGCAAGCTTGGAACTCCTGAAGAGTATCAAGCTTATATGGAATCTATAGGTGTTACAGAAATAGCACATCATCATTCTGAATCAGATATTTCAGAATTTAAAACATTTCCAGAAGGGTATTTTCCCAATGAACTAAAGAAAAAAGGAACTCACTATAAGGAGGCTGATGATGTAGTATTTTTTGTTAAAGAAAAACTTACTGAAGAGTTTATGTCTAAACGACCCAAAGTT
>Ga0208299_1000663_pt1 | contig 30340 bp, 19 predicted proteins | sample 15_taG_FD_184089 | JGI IMG/M metagenome (GOLD analysis project Ga0208299, IMG submission 184089) | Marine viral communities from the Subarctic Pacific Ocean - 15_ETSP_OMZ_AT15312 metaG (SPAdes) (version 2) | ecosystem: Environmental > Aquatic > Marine > Oceanic | place: Pacific Ocean | collected...
CAATCAGTGACACACCCCAAGAAGATACGGATGCTCTATCATATTTTGAAAAGTTAGCGAACGAGTAGTTCGATTTCTATCTTCTATTGAAAAAGGGAGTTCTTCGGAACTCCCTTTTCTCTTATCCCATTCTTTGACGCCATCTCGGATATGCAGTTTGTTCTCGCATAAAATCGTATGCTTTAGAACGTGACCAAGAAGTCGCGGAACCATTTGAACCGGCATTTGCCGATGATGTTTGATTGTAATTAATAATGGTTGGTGAAGTTTGTTTGTTTTCGTTTTCTTCTGGAACCATTTTTAATGCAGTATTTTGATGAAGGAAGTGAATCAACTTATTCGAAAGTGTATTATTATCTTTATCAAGATTTAGGTTTTTATCAATATCTTTTTTGGTTACCTTGGGTATATTAACATATATGGACTTGTCCAAATTAATTGCGGTTTTATTTCTGTTGGTTACATTAGTATCATTATCTTTATTGATTACATTAGGTAGTTTAATATTCTTAGTGTTGTCCAAATTAATTGCGGTTTTATTTTTGTTGGTTACATTAGGTAGTTTAATATTCTTAGTGTTGTCTTTGGTGATATTAGTAGTATTATCTTTATTAATTACATTAGGTAGTTTAATATTCTTAGTGTTGTCCAAATTAATTGCGGTTTTATTTCTGTTGGTTACATTAGGTAGTTTAATATTCTTAGTGTTGTCTTTGGTGATATTAGTAGTATTATCTTTATTGATTATATTAGGTAGTTTAATATTCTTAGTGTTGTCTTTGGTGATATTAGTAGTATTATCTTTATTAATTACATTAGGTAGTTTAATATTCTTAGTGTTGTCCAAATTAATTGCGGTTTTATTTCTGTTGGTTACATTAGGTAGTTTAATATTCTTAATATTCTTAGTGTTGTCTTTGGTGATATTAGTAGTATTATCTTTATTGATTACATTAGGTAGTTTAATATTCTTAGTGTTGTCTTTGGTGATATTAGTAGTATTATCTTTATTGATTATATTAGGTAGTTTAATATTCTTAGTGTTGTCTTTGGTGATATTAGTAGTATTATCTTTATTGATATTAGTAGTATTATCTTTATTGGTTACATTAGGTAGTTTAATATTCTTAATATTCTTAGTGTTGTCTTTATTGGTTACATTAGGTAGTTTAATATTCTTAATATTCTTAGTGTTGTCTTTGGTGATATTAGTAGTATTATCTTTATTGATTATATTAGGTAGTTTAATATTCTTAGTGTTGTCTTTGGTGATATTCTTAGTGTTGTCTTTGGTGATATTCTTAGTGTTGTCTTTATTGATTACATTAGGTAGTTTAATATTCTTAGTGTTGTCTTTGGTGATATTAGTAGTATTATTGATTACATTAGGTAGTTTAATATTCTTAGTGTTGTCTTTGGTGATATTCTTAGATGTTTGATGTGTTGAATTAATCCTATTGGTTGAATTATAATTGTTGTTTGTTACGGGTGTATTTTGTATTTTTTGGGTATTTATATTCTTGGATGATAATAAGTCTATTTTTTTATCTATTTGAGATAATTTTTTTTCGACAATTGGAAATACGCTATCAATTTTGGGTTTTGGGGTTTGTATGTCGGCATCTTTATCATTATTTGTAGGAGTGATAACAGAAGGTATTTTTCGTTGGTTTGCTTTCTTTACATTGTTATGTTTACCGTCTTTTTTATCTTTGAAAAATGATAAAGTATGTGCTTTGATGCGTTTGTTGTTATTCATTTGTTGTAATTGCCTAAAATGGTGATTTATTGGTATGATTGCGTTTGGATTCTAACATTTCTAATTGAATTCTTTCATTCTCAATTTCTATGTATTCTATTAATTGAGAAAGATAAATATCCCGTTCCCACGGAATTAATCCCTCCATTTCCGTTAAAGAATAATTATGATGTTGCATCATCTGAAATGTTACTTCAAAATAATTTTGCAGACTCATGTGACTGAGTCCTAACCGAAAAAATCCGACAAACCAGACAAAATTACCTCCCTTTCGATTTCATCGGATGTGGTGTATTTGGTCTTATATTCTAATCTAGGAGAATCTAAGAAAAAATCTAATATTTTTTCAAATTGAGGCACCGTTAAGTTGTCTATAAATTCAGAAACTTCTTCTTTTGATAATAATTTAGCGTCAATCTTTTCATTTTGTGTTTGTATGGTGGATATGCAATCTATTAGTATATCATAAAAAGAGTTGGTTGAATCTTGATTAATGGTCGAGTTAATAGTGGGATGCAACATGGATATAATGATGTTATCTTGAATTTTTATTTTATTTGAATGGTTTTCTGTTTTATTTAATTTGATGTCTGGGATATTTATAGTAAGATTAATATCCTCTCCTGTTTCTGGACATGTAAAAATTGATGAGATAACTTCACCAACCGATTTTGCACGAATCTGTAAAAATAAATGTTCCACGTCAACCAATGGAATTGATTTTGCATCTGCTATATCTTCCACACATGCTTCAATTACTTTAGCAATTGCATCCATCATGCCGGAATCATCTTCTGATTGTTGTGCAAGTAACAATATTTTTTCTTCTTTGACTAAAAACGGTCTAAAAGAAATAGATTTGTTTGAAGATGGTAGTTTTGTTTTGTATGTCGGAATCATCGACAATAGGTTTGGTAATTGGCTCATAATTTTAATCCTTACGTTTAATCGTTCTAACGATAATATACATAATATTTATATTGAAATTTGACTGTGATACTCATAAAATCGTTATACATTCCAGCCCCCAAATTTACTGGTAATATATCAGAAACATATGCATCATGAAGTGCATATGACCCCATTTTTTCGTTTTTCATATCTAAACAATGAATATTGACTCTGGCTGTATCAACAACTCCCGACCCATAAAGTACACGATTGGTATATGGGTTGACCACACCGTTCATCCACCTTTCGAAAAATGCTCTCATTGATCCTTTTTCATTTTCCATAAAGGACATAATGACATCACCACTATATTGATGGCATAGGGGAATGGTTTTTACTGGACCAAACCATTGTTCATCGATGGTGACAAATGATTTTGAAGGTAATGTTACTGAGATAGGGGTCCAACCCGTTATTGATGTGTTCTCCATCGGCACACTATCTTCTGTGTGCTTATATTTGTTAAGACCAACACCTTTCGAGAGTTTTGGGTCAGTGACAGTGCCCACGTTGTCGAAATCGAGACCTTCGGGTATTTCTGTCCCAGAGAGAAGGAAATCTACTTCATAACGAGTTGGCCGAGCAACACCATGTTTCAACTGGTTGTTTCTAAACCACGAAGTTCCAGATTTTCCATCGTTTCCCATGCTATATTTATAAAGGAATTATATGAATATTAAGGTAAAATTATATCTTCGGTCAATATAATGAATTTCCATCCATTTTTCCTGCAATATTCGGAAGCGTTTTTCCATTTTGCTTCATTGATGCTATATGTCATGCATTCGTTAATGTATGTTTTAGTTTTTTTCTTCTTTTTGGTGGGTGGTTGGGTTTGTTTCTTAGGTTTAACTTCAATCATAAATGTTTCCACTTCTCCCTTTATTTTTTTTATTTTAGCAAGAAAGTCGGGATAATATTTATGCATCTTTTGGTCAACTGGTGAATAATAGGGAATAGACATTTCTTCACTGCTCCATTGTAATACATTTTGGTTTTGGTCCAAATATTTGCAAACTCTACGTTCCCATAGTGATCGACAGATAATGTTGGTGGGATTTCCTGTATATTTTGATGGGTTTATTAAATTATATCGAGTTTTATATGCCATATTTTCTTATATATATTTGCAGTAGGAGATAAAAATGGCAAATGCATACAATGATAGTTGGTTAGATCTGAAATATGGGCTGGATGATGGAAAGGAAGATCCCCTTACCACTCACTTCCTTAACTTCAAAGCCGTTGAATATGCGAATAAGCAAAGTGTACGAGAAAATCCTGCGAGTGATTGGTCAAATTCGGATACGTTTGCAGATATAACTTTACCAATGTCTAGAAATATGAACACAAATAATAGCATTAATTACTCATTGGGCCAAACTGAAGCACAGGGCGGAATTCTTGATCCAACAACTGGTGGGTTTTGGGAACAAATCATGACTGGATTTGGTATTACGACTTGGTTCAAAGATCTTGCCGGTAGTTTTGGTTCGGGTTGGGAGGGTCAAAGACCAATGGACGAAAGAGATAGTATCTTTAGGGGAGCAAATTTTAGACAACATAATTATGAATGGGTATTAATAAATAAGTGGGCTGGACAGGGGGCACAAATTTCTGGAATTTGTAATGCGTTTCAGTCTCTTGCATATCCGTTTATGGCAGATGATCAGTATTATTCCAGAGTCATCCATCCACCAGTATGGTATTTCAATGAGTTCCAACAAAAATATAACCCAGCTAGTGCGAAATGGGAAAAGGTGGGAAGAAAAGTTGACGGTCATGGAATTGAAGACGATAACGCGAAGACGCAAGTGTCTTCGTGGGATAACTGGCCGTTACCAAGCGTGTTGACCAAGGTTAATATTCAATCGTCAGGAGCGGCTGGTGGGATGTATGTAGGACAAGACGGACATCCAGCAGTAACAAAATTGTCAGTAACTTTCCAAGAATTAGAACCTGCAATCAACACAGGTTCAAGAATACATTCAAGGAGTCAAGTTCGAGGTGGAGAATATACCAATCCCCAATAAGGAGCTAATTAATTATGTACTTTGATTTTATGCCAAAATTTAATTATAATTTTCCATCATTTGTAGATATAGAAATGGTAGATTTATTTCGCAGAGTAAAATTTACAAAAAAAACATTAAATGATGCAAAGAACTTTGAATCTTATGTGGTAAGAGATACTCAACGACCCGAAGATGTTGCGGCCGATTTTTATGGAAATGCCAATTTATGGTGGTTAGTGTTATTATCAAACGATATAATTGATGTAGAGAACGAATGGTCGAAATCGTCCACAGAATTGCGGTTTTTATTTTCTAATTATCTTGATGGATATAGTTATTTTTTATTTGAAACTTTAGACATATTAAAAGGTGATATTATAATAAAAAGAGATATCGGTTCGACAGGCGGAATTGATATCGACAATTTTGGTATTATAGACTCGTATGATAAAATATTACATAAAATAGATGTCAAACAATCAAAAGGTGAATTAGAAGTCGATGATGAAGTATATATCTTTAGAGGAGAAGGTGATGAATATAAGTTAATTGATGGTTTTGGTTCAACTGGGTGCTACAAACCAAATTTCGATTCTAATGTATGTATTATTGTTGATGGCCCAGATGAAGATTTTGCACCATATTGTTCAGCGGCAGGAACAACTTTTGGTGTGATACGCAAAAAAGATTCAATTAAAGATTCGATTGTCGAATTTCAATATGATAACAATAAGATTAATCCATATAGTGGTTTAGATTCGCTTGGTGGTCCTACGGGAGATTATTTAAGTTTTCAAAATTTATGCGGTATGACTGGAACTATATTATATAAATACTTGACTAATGTTTCCATCGGAACGGTGCAGACATTCTCGGTTGAAGATAAAACACATTTAAAAAATGATAAAATGAGACATATTAAATTAATGTCGCCAAAGTTTGTAAGTAAAGTAAGTAACGAAATGTCAACATTATTTAAGGGTAATGTTCCAAAAGGAACGAATGTATTATTAGAACAAAGATAAAGGGTGAAATATTATGGCAGAAGAAACACGAAAAAGACAAACACCAGCCGATATTGATATAAAATATATTAAAATTGCGAAACCGAACGAGTCATGGAACTATAACAAAGTATTACAAGTATTGCCCAGTCCTGAAGACTCTCCCAAAAATATTTTTGAAAATTTAACTATTACTGAAAGTATATTCAACTCTGGAATAACTGGGATTCTTAAAATTCACGATACAAATGTAGTAGGTGATTATTTCAATATGACTGGTAATGAACAGATAATGATTAGTTTTAACACACCAAACAAAGATAATTCGGAACACATTTTAACTTTTTGTGTCAATGATGTTAGACACATTCAAGATGAATCGGCACTTGCTTTGGATGGACCTTCTGTTAGATCAAATATGGGTTGGGAAATTTCATTTATATCATGTGAAGATTATTTGTTGAATTGGGAAGATCTTGAGTATATGGATAATGATTTTATCGGTAAAATTGCATTCGAAGGTGGTGATGATAAAGGGTTCGTGGATAAACTAGCAGAAAAATATTTCAACCCAAACACAACACAATTCTCTAAAGCACAAGAACCAATGGACATTGAAAATACAAGCAATTCTTTATGGTTGAAAAAGAATCAAAATATGTATCCGTGGGGAAAAGATGTTCATCCACCAATTCTTGGAAAGTTGATGAATAATCTCGCTGAAAACGCCGTCTGTGATGAAGATACCTTCGGAGTGAATTATTTATTCTATGCAGATCTAAAGGGATGGCACTTTAAATCTATTAGAAAGATGATAAAAGATGGATCGGAAGAAGGTGTCCTGGTTGGTGAACTTCAAGACGAGAGCAAGAACGAATATGTAATTTCTGATATGGAACATGATGAGCCGTGGCTTGGAGCTAATTCAATTTTGAAACATTCAGAAATCACCGAATATGATCATTTAAATGCATGGAATGATGGAGTATATTCATCTTATTATCAACTGATGAAACCATATTATGATGATCCATATTTTGATTATATCGATTTTACAAGTCAACATACTGGTACTACAGCAGAAAATTGGGGTGATAGGGAAATTATAGACTATAGTTATCATCGAGAACAAGAACAATGGGGAGGACCCGAAAAAGGTGGTAGAGTAGAAAAGTTCAAATTAATTCCTGACCTTTGGGAAACCGATATAGAGTTCAAAAACAACGGAGAAGTAAAAAAGAAATCCAGAAGAAAATATGATGAAAGTGGAATATATGGATATTTTGATTCGCCGTATAATCATCCAAACGAAAAGCCTTACGATTTTATCGGATCAGATGCTCTACATGCAAAAACAGGAAAACAGAATGATATTTTATGGCAGACAATGTTTGATCAAACAAAACTTTCAGGAACCATCTTGAAAACAATTCAAAAAGAAATTAAGGATCCTACAAGGGAAAATTACAAGTCTCATGTTGCTATGGTGAATTTAAAAGAAAAATTTAATGTATATCGTCATTCTATATGTTGTGATGAACAAGCAATTAAAAACTTTGTATTTCTTGCTTGGGTAGATGATGCAAGAAAAATTCAAGATGATGCAAGAGGTGGAATATATGAATATTCGTGGAAAGAAGTAGAAATTTGGCCTGTAGATTTCGTTGAAGAAATTAAAGGAGAAGAAGTTCCAGTTGATAGTCGTTCTCCTTTAAAAATAGTTATTCCAGAAAATGGAATGACAGGAGGATTTCATAATGAAGAGGATGAAAAATATAGCAATCCAGCATATAATATAAATGAATTATTAAATACAACAGATGGAGATAATGTGTATGTTGGTCCTGGTGTAAATGCGGCTGATGAAGATCATAATGATTATCCCGAATCATATCAAATGATGCCTGTTGGTGGATTTTTTGAAATTGGTGATGATGGAATTTCAATAGACCCTTGCGAACTACAAGACGAAGATGATAATGGCATCATGGATGGGCCGTGGACTGCAAGAGGACACATAGTTCAAATGTATAGAATTCCAAATTATATTTTAGGAGAAATCAATGAAGATGGAGAAGTAGTTCGTGGTGGAATTGCACCAGTTGAATCGGATCCTGAAAATATTGATCCGAAGATTCCTACAGACATTTTCTTTTTTGATGTTCCGAATGCCCACGATGGATTGTGTTCTTGCTTGTCATAGATATAATACAAGTATACTATGAGAACAAAGAAAACATGTTGTTGTTGCGGTGATAGAACCTGTAGGGGTGATGAATATCGTTATAATTCCACCGAAAATACCAATTGTAAAATATGTGCGCTGGGTGTTACGACTGTAAATGTTTCAGAGTATGAAGATTTTGCACCATCCGAGCCGTCTGCAAATCAGGGGGACGAAGTGTGGTTAGGAATGGATGGTGATGGTCATCCCGATAACTTATACATGGGGAATATTTGTTGGCATAATGGTCATGAGGGGTGGGATTATTATCCCAATGAATGTGAATGGAATAAGTGTTGGAATGATTATGAATCGTTTGGATTATCTAATCCACCCAAAGTAAGTTTTTATCAATTTGATTCACCTTATGGTATTTTACCGTGGTCTCCAATTTCTTTTATGGATTGGAGAGATAATTGGAATGGACCATTATTACCTCAAGGTGATTGTACAATGCACTGTACCCAAGAAAACATAGGTTGTCACTCTTTGGCATTTGTTGGTGCAATTGGGAAAAATTTTGGTTCTACTGATTTAGCAGACGGGTTACCACTTTGTGGTTCAGACATTGTAACAGTTCCTCCACCCAGAAGCGAATGGGACTGGATTCGGTCTTGGGTGAAAAGTGGTGGTAAACTTATTATTATGGGAGAGTCGAGTGGGAGTCCTATGTCTAGTATGCCCAGTTGCAGAACGAAAATGGATTTCTTTAATCCTGATTCATCATATTATACACAGAGATGTACCGACGCTATCAATTCTGAAGATACAATGAGTGGGGAAGAGGTTGCGTTGTTGTTGCAAGAATTTGCATTTTATATTGCTAGGCAGGATGATGAAGAAGAAGAGTCCATAAGATGGTTTGAATTTGAAAATGAGGAAGTAGAACCAGATAACTTTATTAATAATTTTGAAGCTTACGTAGATGATGATGGAAATGAAACTGCAATCGTTCGCTCTTGTTGCCAAAAATCTAAAAGACCATTTATAAAAAGAGATTCGGTGGATGATCCCATGAAACCATTTTCTTTTCAATGTTCTTCAAGTAGTGGACTATTACCAAAAGGTAAAGGTAAAGGATTAGTAGGTCATTGCAACGGTGATGGTTGTACTGTGGTATGGAAACCTAATGATTTGGGTGCTGTAGTGGTTGTATATGATTCTGATGTCTGGGGTGCTTCTAATTCTCAAATACCTTTAAGTTGGTGGGAACAAGAAGCACAATACCCACAACATCAAGAACTTGGATTGGGTGCTATTGAATTAAAAACTAGGGCATGCAATAATGACTTTTGGAATTTTATGTGTGTTGACTTTCTTTCCGAAAATGCATATATTCCTTCTGAATGTGGAGATGAAGTATATTGGAAACATAAAGAATCTGATGATTATGAGTTTGGAGAAAATCCTTGCTTAAAAACAGCAAAGTGTTGTATACCAGATGGAAGTTGCATAGAAACAAATATTTGGGATTGTTGGGGATATACAGATTATAATGGTCGAGAATTACCAGGTACTTGGTATGGTTCAGAATTTATTCATCCAGATGGAAGAGGTGGTGGGGAATGTCAAAGCTGTGGTTCTTGTGAAGAATTTAAGAAGGGTCTTTGTTGTGTTGTTGACCCAGATGGATTGGGTTGTGGACACGATTGCTGTTTAGAGCTAGATAATGTTGGTCACGAAATGTATGAATATGAATGTAACTGCTTGGTGAAATCAGACAATTATTCGTGGGTGAATGAAGTTGAGTGGAAACAAGGAGAAACTAATTGTGATATTTGTTTTGTAAAAGGTGCTTGCTGTACAGGAAATGAAATGTGCGAGGTTATGCGGGAAATTGAATGTAATAAATTATATGGACCTGAATTTTTTCATGGTGAAGATTCAACTTGCGATCCGGAGAATCCTTGTGAAATTCCTAGAGGTGCATGCTGTGATGGGTTCACTTGTATCTCTGACGTTACCGAGGACTTTTGCAATAGCAGCGGCGGAGAATATATGGGAGATGAAATGCCATGCGATGAAGATCTCTGCGAAGGTGATCCCGGTGCATGTTGTTTGCCAAATGGAAATTGCGTCTTTGATACTGAACATGATTGTAATTCACTTGGAGGAACGTGGCAGGGCGCGAATGTGCAGTGCAATCAAGTGGATTGTGATATCAGTCAAGCATGCTGTATTCCTACTGGTGTTGTTGATTGTTACGAATGTAACGATATGATGCCTGATGCTTGCTATGGAGCCAGCGGCGAACCACAAGGGAATGGTATAATGTGTGATGATGATCCGTGTGATGAAAGTGGGTGTGGAACGGGAGCGTGTTGTTATTGGACCGGTTCTCAATGTTCATGTTTTGAAGCGGAAGAAGAAGATTGTGATTGCTACCCAGGGTGGGATGATTGTTTTAAACCGGGAAAGAATTGTGGTGAAGTAGATTGCTGTGGAATTTGTTGCGATAGAAGCAATGGAGATTGTTTGAGTGGTGGGGCCTGTACCATTCCAGAATGGGTATGCAACAGTTACGATAACGAACTGTTCATACCATGTACCGATTGTGGATGTATTTCTTCGTGTAGTGGTGAATATACAAGTTGTGAAGGTGTAGGAATATGTTGTGTAGAAGAAGAATGTGAAGACGTAACGTCTTCACAAGAATGTATAAAGTTGAATGGGATTTATACAATTGGTACACAATGTGCTGATGTATCATCTTCGTTTTGCCGTTTGGGTGCTTGTTGTGTTGAAGAAGAATGTGTAGAGATAACGATAAAATCTGCGTGTGATGGCACTTGGGTTGAAGGTATTTTGGATTGCGGTGAAGTGGATTGTGGTATTGGTGCTTGTTGTTATTATCAAAATGTAATCCAACCGCATGAATGTGAAGATATGCTGTTGCAGGTGTGCATTGACAAGTTTGATGGTGAATTTCATAGTGGCACATTATGTGAGGATGATGCGGACTTGTGTATTCCGACAGGTGCGTGTTGCTTTGAAAATGGGGGTGATATGCAATGCGCTTGTTGTATGACCGAGGACGATTGTGAATATGTGTACAACGGTGTTTGGATTGGAGGTGTTGATTCTTGCGATGACATAGATTGTGACAACATCGGACCCTGTTGTATTCAACCACCCAACTTTCCAATGGATTGCAGTTACTTACGTTTTAGTGAGTGTGAGATGATGAATGAAGATGCTTGCCTTAAGGTTGATGGATTTCCTGGGCCTAATGGAACAGATTGTGCTGGGTATTCATGTGCGGGAACTTGTTGTGCAGAAATTGAATACTTGGACGATGGGTGGATGACATTGTATTGGTGCGATGAAAGCGTGTCTGAACATTTTTGTGATTCAATTGTACTTGCAGATTGCTTCATAGACCAGGGTTATAACGTCTGGTATGCTACCGCGAACTATTCAATGTTGGAGGATTGTTGTTGGTGTCAGGAATCTGGTGGCACGACTGCTCCGTGGGAGGGCCCGTGTTGTTTCGGCACTGATTGTGATGACAACTACACCGAATGCGAATGCAATGCAACCCCAGACGGGGTTTGGATGGGCATAGTAGATAACCTCGGTTGCAATAATACTGAATTGTGTGGGGTTAGCGCCTGTTGCATCCAGTCTAATATGAATGGCAATCCTGTGGCCGGATGCGTCATGATGGATGCTGACGAATGTACAGATTTTAATGGCCAGTCCGGCACAGTGTTTGGTGATAATTTGGTTGCCTATCCGTACCTTGGAGTCCATTGTGATGACAATCCGTGTCTGGTAGGTTGTTGTGTAAAGTGGTGGGACACGTACATGGGATGTAATCCTAGTACAATCGGTGATTGTGACTATGACGATGGAGATTACTACACAAACCCCATCGAGTGGTTTTGGGATGGACAATGGTGGAACAATTATTTCCGATGCGCCTATGATGGAGATAACAACGAGTTGTTGTGTCCCCAGGCTTGTTGCGAAGGTACAAATTGCACCAACACCATTTACTCCGACTGCTGGGGTGATGTTGTGTGGGGAGAAGATTGCGATTGGGATGGCGATCCATGTATTGACACAGGGGCTTGTTGCACCCCGAATTCTGGGTGTTCATCAAAGACTCAAGCAGAATGCGTCAGTAACCACAACCCCCCATATTATCCCACCCACTGGATATCTGAAGATTGCGGAGATGTGGAATGTGACGATTATTTTGGTGCTTGTTGCGATTGGTGGAATGTAGAGTGTTACGAAACCACTGAAGACGAGTGTCCTGGGGATGCGGAATTTGAACTAGGCATCAAGTGTCATCAAACGCAAGAAGTATGCATGCAGGTCCATGCCTGTTGTTGGTCGGACGGCAGCTGTGACGATGAAATATGGTTTGACTGTTGGGATAACTGGGGTAACTGGGACGCAGATCATCTTTGTAGTGACTGGGGTTTTAATTGTGCTGAAACTGGTGCATGTTGTTATGATGATGGGGTTTGTGTGGATAGTTCAACGGAATCAAATTGCATATACTGGGGTGGCACATGGTGGGGAGAAGGTTCTTTTTGTTGGGAGTGGGAGTGTGCAATCGCAAATGGTGCATGTTGTTATGGAGGTTGGGATGATTGCACTGAAGACACTTCCCAAAGCGCATGCAATGCAGGTGGTGGTAGTTTTATGGGTGCGGAGAGTGCCTGTATTGATTGTGTGAGTGCTTGTTGCTATCAACATCCCATTTATGGACCGTATTGTGCTGAGGTGGCGGCATGGGATTGCTGGGCGAATTACTGGAATGGAGAACCCCATCCGTATTCTGGCTGCAATGGTGTTGGCTACTGCTGGGATTATACTGGGTGTTGTTTGGGGAATTGTGAATGGTCATATTGCTGGTATACTGACAACACAGATTGGCATTGGCATGATGAGACTATACGGTGGATCGATTGTGATGGAGAATGGTACATGCATGATTCTTGCGGATGGGATTGCGATTGGTGTTATTTAACAAATCCAGAAGGAAGAGAAGATGAACCAAGTAGAACACGGAGCAGAACACAGAAACCCGATGGAGGCATTGGTGGTCTGGGTGGAGCGACCAATAATGAATCGAGCAATAAACGAAACGATAGCAGACTAATACCGCCAAGCGAACCAGAATGTTCTCAAAAATGCAAAGACGCTGGATGTGATTGTCATTGTTTGGAAACAAATAACGGAATAGTTTGCTTATAAATAAGTTAGGAGATATCTATGGCAAAACATGATTTTTTAGTAAAACTTACACACTTTGCAAACACCGATTGGCCCACAGTTAGATTAGGTCATTCTGTCGGTGCATTCGATGATAAGTATCCATGTGCAAATCCAGAAGGGCCTGTGGATAATTCGGGTTGTAGTGATCCTGAATCACCCGATTATGACCCAAATAATCCTCTTTGTATGTGCCCCTGTCAAGAATTGAATCCTGCACTCCATAGTAATTTGGTCGATTTTCCGTGGTATGTTGATATTTTTACTGGATTCGGTGCTGGGGCTGCAATTTGGAATTGGTTGATGGGAAATTCCGAGACTGTTAGAGAACCTACAATCGAACAACTTAAAGAATCGGCGGAATCTATAAAAGAATGTGATTTAATTAAAAGTAAACTTGGCGAATCTTGGATGGGATGTCTATGGAAAACACAAAATCATCCTAGCAGCTGTAATTGTCCCTGTGTGGGTGAGGACTTCAAAAAATATATCGAATATTCTAGAACATATTCTACCTATTGGGACACACCACCAACGACTCCTTTATGGAGAGCATCTCAAATGTCTCTTGCACGGGCGCAAACGTCTGTTATTGTGGTTAATGGTGATTTGACGTTGAGACCCGGACATTTAATTTATATTTCCGCCCATCAAGCTGGGGCGATGGGTAAAACGAAAAAGTTTTCTGGGCGTTGGTTGGTGTCTGATATTTCCCACATTATTCAAGGAATGCAACACAAGATGGCACTGAAATTGATTAGAGATAGTTCTCCTATAGATCCAAATAAATCTGAGTTGGATGGAAAATCGTGGTGGGAAAAAATATGGAACTTTATTACCGCGTGAACATAATATGCTTACATAAATAATTTTCTTGCATTATTATTTATACATATAACAAAGGATAGTAAATGTCTCAAGAGTATCAATATTCCGATTTCGATGTGGATTTCACCAAAAATGAATTTGTTGATGATATATCATTGGTTAAAGAAATTAATGCAATTCGGCAATCAATTACCAACATAATCTTAACATCACCCGGAGAAAAACCATTTATTAGAAATTTTGGAGTTGGAATATATAAAATATTATTTGAGTTGTGGACTCCGTTATTGGAATTTAAACTAGAAAGAGATATCATTGATGCAGTAAGAATTTGGGAGCCGAGAGCAGTTGTCCAAAGTGTATTATTTGATGGAACAGAAATGGACAGTAATTTGCTCATTCTTGATATACGGTTTCAAACTAAACGAGGAACTAGAGCAAATCCCAAACTAAATAGTCTAAAAATATCACTCGTAAAGGTAAGATAAATGTCACAAACCCCAAATATCCAATTAGGAAGCCTCGAATATACAGATATAAAAAATAGTATTATAGAACATCTAAAATCACAAGATACTTTAAAAGATTATGATTATAGTGGTTCTGTAGCTCAAGTATTGTTGGATATACTTGCATATAATACATTGTATTATGGTTTTTATGCAAATATGATTGCAAGTGAAATGTTTTTAGATACGGCACAAAAAGAAGAGTCTATTATTTCACTTGTCAAGCCTCTCGGATATGTAGTACCTGGTCGAAATTCTGCAAGAGCAAGAGTAAAAATTCGACACGGTGGTGCAGACGGTGAAATACCTAGATACACGAAATTTATCGGATATAATTCATCGGGTATTGCATATAGTTTTTATACGATTGAAAAATATGCATTGGATTCTGATGGTGAAAACATTATTGACATATTAGAAGGAAACTCTTTAATCAAAGAAGAACCTCTTTCAGTTGATGAACATACTCAAAAAGGATTCTTGTATGGTACAGATATTGATATTACTACTATCAGGTTGGATGTAAAAAATTCAGATGGTGAATGGGAAGAGTGGACGATAGTAAACAATATTCAAGCTGGATTAGATAGTTTTAGTAAAGTATTCTGGTTAGAAAGAACAGAACTTGGGTTTTTTATAGTATTCGGTAGTAATTTTGATTCATCCTATAATCAAATCGGCCAGTCATTAACCCCCAATCAAGAAGTAAGAGTGTCATATCTGAAAAGTAGTGGAACTTCAGGAAATAATATTGGAAGTTTTGAAATTCAAAACTTTTCAGGCGTATCCACCACTACGACCACAAATCTATCTGCCGGTGGTTCAAGCAAACCCGATCTTGAAGCAATTAGATTCTTTGCACCAAAATGGTTTGCATCACAGGGCCGAGCAGTGACGATTGAAGATTGTCGAGGAATTCTTGCAGAGTCTGGAATTGTGGGTTCGGCAGAAGATGCATATTCAGAATTTATTGTTTGGGGTGGTGAAGAAGAATATCCTCCTCGGTACGGTCGACTTTTTGTTTCTTTGAAAGAGAGTAATATTGTTGATCCTGTATCGGCTCATAATGCTATTAAGTTGCTCGAAGAAAAAACTTGTGTTACTATAATTCCAGAATTTATGAATGTTGAATCCTATAAACTGATAGTATCTGGAACTTTACTATATGAACCGATGAATACCCAATATTCATCAACTCAATTATTGAATTATTCAATCGATAAAATTAAAGAAAATTATCCAAGTAGATTTAAACTTGAAAATGTAGATTCTTCCACAATGACTACCTTAATTAATTCTGTAGATACTGCAATTGTGACGAATTCTGATGATATTTCATTAAAATTAATGAAGGTTGTTAATGTCAATTCCGATGGAAGTATCAATTCTCAAAGTTTTAATAATAAATGTAAGGAATCTTCTTTGGAATCTGATTGGTTTAAACCGTCAGATACTTTAAAAACTTTATACAACATTCCAAATAATACTGATATTAAAATCAATTGTATTGATTTGGTAAATAAAGATGGTTGGCAAAAAATTAATGCTTATTTTAATTCTGGTGGTGTAACAAATTCGTGGACTACTGGGAAATGGAATCCAGATAGTGGAGAAGTTACATTTTATCAACCCATTTCAGCTGATAATGAAATATATTTGTATGTTGGTTCGGGACATTCTGGTTCAGATAAATTTGACATAAAATATAACATGTATGCATCTGGTATTATTTTTGATTTAAGCATAGAACCAAGAGGATAATATATGTCTTGGATTCCGTATATTATACAAAATCAACATGAAAGGAACACCCGATATCAGATGCTTGTGTTGGGTGCAACTATACCTTCTCTTCCACCGACACTAAAATCAATTATTGATATACGATCTTTATTTCCTTACTGGATTCTTGATAGAAATGAAAGTGATCAAACTGATTCTTATTTTGTTGATTTTATACAGTCATATTATGACTGGTTGTATACTGAAAGTGGATACGAACTTAATTTTACAGATTTACATTCTATTGGACTTTTAAAACTAGTTGATATTGATGAAACTCCTTTAACATTTTTGTCGAATTTTTCTTATTCATATGCTTCTGGTATTTCTTCTTGGTTTATTGGTGATTCTTCAGATGATTCTTCAGAAGAAACTCAAGAAACTCAAACGGTTGATGTTCGAGAATTAATAAAAGGAATTCGTCAAAATCTATATCAGAAAAAGAGCAACGAAGAAGCATACAAATATTTCTTTCAATCTTTATTTAATATAAATGCAACTGATATTGTTATTAATTATCCAAAGCTAAGTATAATGAGATTAAATGGTGGAAGATTTAAAGATGAAAGGTGGGGAACTGAAGATTCGTCAGGGTATTATGGAGATTTACCACATCTCGGTGGAAGCTTTTTAAACAGTGGTGCTAAAATACAAGATAGTTTTTGGTATCAAAACTTTTCATACCTATTGAAAGTTGGTATTGAAGATATAATTGAAGATTCTACTGGATTGCCATATTATTATAACGATTTGCAAAGCATTCTTCACCCTGCGGGAATTAAGGGGTTCTTTGAAAAAACAACACAAGATTATATTCCACCAGACGATTATGACGGTGGAATATTACAAGGCGAAGAACCCAGGTTGCATAATTATTTTCCATATAGGTTAAGTGATACAATGGGATACACTGCTTGTATTGGATGTTCTGGAAGTGGTTTTGGATATGATGGGCCGACGGCTCATGCGGGATCAACACCACTTGTGGAAAATGGTGATGGAACATACACCTTCGGTGTTTTTGGGGGTTCATCGGGTGGGTGGATATCAGGTGGTGCGTGGGGTGGTGTTGGTGGTGGTGGAATTAGTGCAGGATTTAATGCACCCTGTCATCATTTCCCCGATTGGGATAACGACATTGATATGGGTGTGATGTTTGGTAATATAAATATACGAGAGTTCATCTATCTTTATCCTGCATTAGAAAGTCCAAATTTGGGACTAACAGGATGTACCGCATCTGGTGGTACAGGAGCATGTTATTAAAAAATCATAGGACAAAATTATGACTAAATCACTTTCAACCAACACTTCAGAACAAACTATTGCTCAAGTTCAACATTATCGAGATAAACAATTAGCTATTGTATTGGGGTACACTAACCAAGAAGATATTATAGAAAATAGTGTCGATAGTTATGCAGATTCCCTTGCGAATTCATCTGTTGCATGCAGAATATTGAATAGTGAAATAAAAACTTGTATAGACCATGAAACTCTTTGGGGTAGTAATAAGCATTGGACATATGGCTGCGGGGCGGGAAAATGGAATTCTTCGGGAATTTCTAATCGGCAAACTATGTTTGAAGTTGATGGTATTTTGTATATGGTGGTGGGATTTTCAGCCAATAATAATAGAATAGATTTAGAAAAAGATATTATATCGCGAGATGTATTCACAAATTCATCTGGACTGATATCTTCTACGGATGATGGACTCGAATATGTTGCAATTAATGCACTTCCAACAACATCATTTGATACGTTGAGTAGTAAATATACTTGGGTTTCTTTACCCCAAGAAGCACTTGTTAATATATTAAATAGTTCTACTTCGCTGTCAACGAGGGCAAGCAATATTTGTGGAAGTGGAAATGAAACAACGATTGGTTCTTGTGGATTATATCATAAGGAAGCAGGATATGATGCTGTTGCAGGAGTGTCGTATGATGGGGGTGATATTTACAAATGTGATTGTACAGAATGTTATAGATGTTTAGAACTTGCTGATGCACTTGATATGAATTATACTTTTCAGCACCTTGGTGGATCAACTAAAATCGAATGTGATTATGAATGTGGTAAGGGGGACCATGGAATATGTGATGGTTCAATTGATTGGGACGATAAGAGTTTCTATTCTCAAGTCATATCTAACGCTCATATTAATAAAGCATCTTCAGCCAAATTAAATGCTACAATAATTGAAAATAATGAAAGTGAGTCTGGGGCAATAGTTTCGATTGATGTAGACTTTACTGGATTGTCGCCTGAGGCAAAATTATTAGAACGTGCTTTCGAACCAGATGCTGAAAAAGGAGAACTATATGTTCCGTGTGTTGGTTCTTGTGAAGAAGAAGGATTGGTTGGAATATCTGTTAAAAAGGATGCTATTTCTAAACGATGGGTGATGGATGGAATAAAAATACCCACAAAAAGAGGTAAAAACCATACATCAATTGCAGTTGATCCAGATCGGTGGAGTGCAATGTTTCCGCTTATTGATGTATCTCGCTTGACAATAAATATTGTTCCTGTGGGAGGGTGGGCAATGAATATTCCTCGATTTGTCCCATTATCTTGTGTAATTCATAAGGTAATTAAATCTGAAGAGATTGCGAATGTAACCGATGCTAAAGAATTTAATTTCTATACGATATCTACATTAAAAGACGAAAATGGTGCATCCCTATATTCTGGGCATGGTGAAGAACAAGCAGACGTGAAGAATCTTGTTTCTAGTTTTATTGCAACTGGTTCACCTGGTTTTGTAGAAAGTGCCATGCCTTCCGCAAAGTCCACGATTCAAAATACCAATACATTTGATAATACTTATATTGAAGAAGTAATATCTTCCGATTCGGTAGATTTAAAAACTGCTAATACTGCAAGAATACATATACAAACGGCATTTCCTGATGAGAGAGTGGGCGATGTTTTTAGTGGGGGAGAGATTCGGACAGAATGGACTATTAATTCTATAGATTCTAGACCATACGGATCAACATTGGTGCCTTATGATGCATTAAATTCAGAAGAGATACATAGAAATAAAACAACAATCAACTTAGATAACAACCCAGACAATGTGAAATCGTTCGCATTTGAATTGAAAATTGGGTCAGGATGTCGAAGTATATCAGGAGAATAATTAGATGTCAGAAAAAGCAACACAACCATTATATTCGGGTGGTAATCCATCATTTCCTTTAAGTAGCAGTCCATATTATAGCAGAACGGAAGATAAAAATGTTCGATTTGTTCCAGAAGACGAATTATCTAACAGGAAAAACTATCAATTCGTTGCTTTCCGTCCTGGATTTTCTTTACAAGCATCTGAACTTAATGAAATGCAAGAAAATATGCAGATGCAGATGTCGCTTTCCATTACTATGATGCATAATTGGATTACTTCTGGTTCTGGATATTTGTGGAGTGGATGGGATGTAGATTCTCCAGTCGGAGAAGGTGATAAGTGGAATGGGGACACCAGTGACTTACCTCCAAATACAGGAATTGGTGTTGGTGGTGATTTAACAAGCGCAGGCTCACCATTTCATGATCAAAATTGGGTAGTTTCGGGACCAGGATGGAAAGGTGCAACACCTCTTTATCCATTCAAATCACCTTATCAGGGAGATGGTGGAAAAAAATTAGTAGAAGTGATCAAGTTTACAGATACAGAAGCGACAATAAAATTCAATCCGGGGTGGTATTTAGTGGAAGCAAGAGCTTGGTGGAATGGAACACTTTCAGAGCAACCACCACATGTAAGTGGTCTCAAACACTGGGTATATTTGGACGATAATACAATTGGTGATGGTGGTGAGATAAGTGTCGGATACTCGACAGAGACCAAAAGTATTGTTGTTGGATTAGTAGTCGATTCCGAGTTTATGGAATGTTGCTCTGGTGTTGATGGGTGTGATGATACTTTAGCAGATAATGCTAGTGGATTCCCAAATTCAGCGTCATGTGGTGCGAGTAGATATCGTCTTAGCATAACAGAAGCCACGCACGTCTTTTGTCAGGACGATAATTGGGGAGATGAAGATAATGAAAGTTCGGACTTTGCCGATAGGGAAAGAATGAATCCAGTTTGTGTGATTCGTCCAGATGATAATACTATCAGGTATATTAACAATTTAGTTATAAAAACAAAATAATAAAGTATAAATAAAAAGAGAACTAATATATGGCAAGTGTAGACACAAATTCATTCGATATTTCTTATTTGACGGGTAATGACACCTTTTTAGATTGGGTCAATCATTACAATACTTATTCTATTGAAAAACTTAATAATCTTCGGATATATACAGGATTTTCTGGTGATGGTATTAATGTAATTACAGGATCCACAGGATCTATGCAAGTTAATTTGGCGGATATAATTCCTATTGGTATAACCTTTAGTGAAGATGTGTCTATACTTGGTGACTTGACTTATGATTGGGACTCGGTATCTTTGGGAGGAATCAAGCAAAGGGTATTTCCGCAAGGTGGATATACTGGTATATCTGGAGGATTTACATTTGGTCAAGTAGTCAGAATTGGTGCTTCTGGTGGCGATACTGAATACTTTTTAGCTCGTTCCGATGATAAAGATTTAGCAGAAGCAATCGGAATTGTTTCTGATAGGGTTTTGGGATCTACCGGACCTTATTCTGTAAATGATACTTATCTAGAAATTACAACACATGGTGTGGTTGAAGGAGATTTTAGAAATGCAACGGTTGATGGCAGAGGATTAACTTACGGTTGTGTATATTTTCTGAGTCCGGGTATTAGTGGTGGTTTAACAAATGTTGAACCGAGTATTTCTGGACAAGTAAGTAAACCAATATTGGTTGGTATTACCGCCGATAAAGCAATGGTATTAAACTATCGAGGTCAATATCTTCAAGGTTCTGGTACTGGTGGAACGGGTGGTATAGACAACAATAAAAAGATTATATCGTTGGATGGTTCTGGTTCTGGATTGACTGCGGGTTATTGTATTGGTTGGAGCGCATTACGTGACTGGCACGTTGTTACATCTAATGATGCTGAGAATATACTAGTGGGACTTTGTACGACTACCGAGTTTGAACTGGATTCAAATTACTACGCTGAAATTACTACATCTGGATTTATCGATGATATGCCGGGTGTTACGGAACAGGGAAAACAATATGTTGGTGCAGATGGACTTCCATCCACCACCATGTACGATGATGCACCTTCAATTGGGTTTGCGTGGGCTGACGGTGGTGGTGGATTTCAAGGATTGGTCGGGATCGATGGTGGTGGTGGAAGCATGTTCGGAGGTCGTTCTGTTCTTGCAGATGGAGTAACATACGGAACTGCCATTAATGATAATTTATTAATTAATGGTGCATTCGATATATGGCAAAGAAGTATAGGGGTCGATTCTGTATATGGATCGACAGGTAGCACACACTTTGCAGACAGATGGGTTCGGGTAGATGGTACGACTGGTTCATCTTATGGAACACACTCTATACAAAGAAACACATTTGCTCCGAACCAAACTGAAGTGTTTGGTAATCCGAAATATTATGCAACATTACAAAACACAATGTCGGGTGGTACTACTGCCGAATATATTCATATAGAGAATAGAATCGAAGATGTTAGAACTCTCCGAAATGAAGAAGCAACATTATCATTCTGGGCAAGAGCAGGTTCTGGTGGTATGACGATGGACATTGCAGTAACGCAGTATTCTGGAGAGCCGCCAGTGCCATCTATTGTTCGATCATCAACAACATATCCAGCTTCTTTTGGTTTGGGAACTCTTTGGGCTTTTTATGAAGCTGTGATTGATGTTCCAGCCTTTACAGATACACCTACAGATGGGAATTATCTTGGTGTCGGATTCAGAACAGAAAATATTACATCAACATATGATATAGCTAAAGTAAAATTAGAACGAGGGGATATATCTACTATAAATGTAGATTCTAATGAAACGGAAGAATTAAATAAATGTAAAAGATATTATCAACGAACATATGACATTGATGAAAGTACACATTCAATCACGATGTTAGATAATAATACACCAAGTATTAGTTCTATGGATTTTGTAATAACACCAGACAAAGATGTGTATCATAAGTTTGATGTTCCTATGAGAGAAACACCGACATTAACATTGTATTCACCTTCGACTGGATATACTGGGGACGGATTCAACAGAACAGCAAATAAAGATTTACGAAATACTTCTGGTACATATGGATGGAATAGTATGCCACGAATAGCACCAGCAGGAAGTTCTACAATTGGTGTGGATTATTCAAATTCATATGGTGTTTATATTACTGTACCGGCAGGAACAGTAGTATTTGATAATGTTTCGGTACATTATGTCGCAGACGCAGACTTAAACTTAAATATGTAAGGAATAATATATGTCGAGTTGTAGTAATAGTTCAAATCTTTTAGGAAATGTAAACATTTCTGATATTTCTAATAGTGGTGCAAGACTTTTAATGACACACCCTATATCTGGATTTTCTGGTGGTATTTCGGTCGCCATTGGTGAGGACGGAGTAACTGCCGGTGATGTTATCAGGTATGATGTAATTCCTGGTTCTCCAAGTGAAAATAAATATACAAAAGCACAAGCAGATGTTGCCCAACATGCAGAAATGGTGGGCGTAATTGAAAATATTTCTGGTAATTCACCCAATGAAGTTGTAAGTGTGGTATTGTCTGGACAAATTCAATTTCCAGCATCAAGATTTGTCGATGCCGACCATGTTGCAACACCTACTGTTGCGGGTGCTTCTGGTGGTAATGATGTTTACTTTTTAAGTGAAGCAACAGCAGGTGTATTGCAAAACCTTGCTCCAAACGAAGTAGGAACAATTGCAAAGCCTATACTTCAGGTGATGAGTGATAATGGTATTTTTAATGCACAAGTTGTAAATTATATTGGATATCAAATAGGTGGTTCTATAACCGTCGAAGATAAGAATGATGATAGGACTGGAACAGTTGCCGATGTTGTAGATTTCGCTAATAAAGGAACTAAATTGGTATTTCCTTTTGATTCTCAATGGTTTCCATTGCACAAAGAGGACCAATGGTTGGCATTAGATAAATCGGCAAAAGAATTCACTCAATGGACTTATAACGATGCGTGTGAGAATATATTCGCTAATGGAAAGTTTGGATTGAAAGTTCGTCTTGAATTTACAACAACTCCACCTTCTAATTGGCCTGGAACTAAATTAACCCAAAAGGATGCGGATGGTAGAATACTTTCGACATGGATAGTTGACACGGTGGATAGACCCAACAATACAGCAATAATTTTTGGAGTAAATGTAGACCAATCTACAAATCTTGCAATTGATGTAGATACGACAAAGAAAATATATTCAGGATTATCAGCATATACTTTAAATGGTACTAATAGTGTCACTAGATTATCTTTTCGATTGCCTGTAGAAACTTCAACGGCACGAACCACCTTTAAAGATATGAACGGAAATCTTACATCTTATCCTAAAGTTACATCTATGTTTATAGGCCCCGACGGTGGACTTAGAGGAGCAAGTATTGCACAAGATGTTACTGTGAAAAACTTGACAGCGACAGATAAAATAACAATAACATCATATGAGAATGATATAACTGCAACGGATGTTGCATACATATTAAAGCAAATGAATGATGAGATTGAAGAACTAAAGGGTAAGCTTAATTTAGTAAAAACACAAGTTGATATAGCATAAGGTAAAGGTTTTTATGGTTGTAGTCGGTAGTAGTTATTTTAGATCAATTGGAGCAGGTGAAGTAACTGGACCAACTGGACCAACTGGACCAACTGGACCAACTGGACCAACTGGTCACGAACCAATAGGTAATATTGGAAATACGGGCGGGGATTTAACATCAATGTCAATAACTGGTGGGGTTATGCACACCGAGTTTATTTGGCATGATGGTACAACAAGTGGTGTAACTGCGTCATCAATCCAAGGACCAACGGGTAATACATGGACTTTAATAGATGGTGGAAATACTGGAACTACTTGGGGTGGGGAAACTGTATTTAAAGAAAGTAGTTCTGATAATAATTCTATTATAGTCAGGTCTATAGGAGTTACTGGAGATGCAACTTCTATATCTCAAGATGGGTGGGATATAATTCTTCATTATGATAGGGGGAAATTCGGATATGTTAATACTGAATCTGGTAATGTTCCTGAACTGATTGGTACAGATGCTTCTGGTAATCTTAGAGGAATAACACATGCTTCATTTATAAGTAATGGTATAGATGTACAATTAAGAGATTATAAAGAAAAATCTAAATATTTAGTCCTTGGTACAGATTTTGAAAATGTAGCTGATTCTGGTAACATTCCATCATACAAAGTTACCATAGACACTAATGATGCAAAAGTATTTGAATTAGATATGAGACAAGATGGTATGGGTGTCCTATCGGATGGAAATACTGGACCAATAGGAAGTATAATAATTGGAAACCCAGAATTTGGATATACGGGTAATGTTGTATCACCGTGGGCTAATGAAGACGAGACCCAGGATCCGGCCCATTACGGGGTCAGTACATCATTCACTCTTATTGTTCATGGTGCAACCTATGGTAATTATTCTAACAACCAATTTGAAAATACTATATGGCCTTTTGATAGACAACCATGTTTTAGTGGTGGGACAGATATATTTAATTTCTTTTGGCTGCCATGTACGTATGGAAAGGGATGTACGGGCAATATGTCGTGGCACGGAAATATAGTACAATGGAAATCACCAGATATAGTAATTGAAGAAGGTACAGAAAATAATCCATTTTTCTGTGAAGATAATGCATTACCTCTGGGTGCCCCATTATATTATCCAGAAGGACAAGTTAATTTTCCTGCAATAACGGGCACAACTGGTGCTTGCTGTAGAGGAAATGGAGAATGTGTTCATTCTACAAATGAATTTTGTTCTGGTTATTTTCAGGGTGCAGGAACGACTTGTGGGGCAACAAGTGGAAGTACTGGAAGTATTTGCTTTAATGTGGGTGCATGTTGTGTTTATTATGAAAATACTAAAGAAATTGAATGTTTTAATGATTTAAATGCGGATGAATGTATAAATTTAGGAAATCTTTTAAATATAAGTACGACATACGGTGGAAATGAAACCAATTGTAGTGATATGGATTGTGAGGGAGCGGTCGGGAAGATTGGTGCATGTTGTAATGGTCGAGGTGAATGCAAACAAGTAACCGAATCTGATTGTAATGCGTTAGGAAATTTCTTCCAAGGAGTTGGGTCGGTTTGCGTCACGAATGATAAAATTGAAGTGTGTAGTGGAGGAACTGGAGCTTGTTGTCGTGCTTCTGGAACGTGTGAAAATGATATTTATGGTGCAACTTGTATTTCTGACGGAGATTCTTATACAGGACATTCTACGATTTGTGAAGATATAGATTGCGATACAGATCAACATAGTAGATGTTCTAATTTGGTTGCAGGACTTGATTTGCGACCCGGTGATTTATATGCGGGAGGAATTGTTGTAGGAATGTATAGACCTATGGGTTCACAACTTTTTGGTACTTCTAGTTTTGGTCTTAATAAAGATGCAACATGGAATGATTTGATGATAGGTTCAACTGGTTCGTTACTTGATACTAAAGGTCTTACTTGTGATACATATCGTTCCAAATATGATTATCATGGTTATGGTTTTACATCAGATAAAGGATGTCAAGAATATTATAAATTATCTCTATTTGATGAAGATTTATCGAGACCTGATGCATATTATATGATTCTTTCTTTATCTCCGATTGCAATAACAGGAGACAGAGATGTAGTAAATGTTTTAGATTATCCCGGTGCGACTCAAGAATTTTATTGGGGCAATCAAGGAAGTTCATGGGGACCCATTTACAACAGAGAAACAGAATTGTATGATGATTTATCAGACAAATATAAAACGAATGTATTTAAACTCAATGAGGGTTATTGGTATAACGGAAACATCGGTGAACAATCATTAAACATTCTAGGAAATAATACATTTACTTCTTGCAGAAAAGCAAGAAGATTGGGTAACGGTCATATAGAAAAACTTATAACAAAACCATTACAAACTGCACATGGAATGTGGCATAGAAATTGGGGATTATATAATAATGTTAGAATAATTAGTGCAGACAATGCATTATCACAAAACTACAATGATTCAGATGGTGCATATACTTCTTCACAATTTGGACCTGGACTAACAGGAGAATATATTTCTGCTATTCGTGCAACTCGATTGCTTAATGATATGTTGTCTAGCGACGGAACGGAAGTTGATGGGAATATTCCAGAAGTAAGTTCTTGGTATTTACCAAGTCAAGATGAGATATCATTTATTGCCGCAAATTGTATAAACGATTCTCCTTATGGTGTGAATTTAAATGCAGAAATTTTAAATCAAGGTGGTGTTCCTTTAAATGGTTGGCATTGGACTTCTACTGGAGCATTTAACGAACTTAAAGGATATAGTGGTGAAGGAACAATTAATACAACAGGAATGACTGCTGATCCTGGTTCACTTGCATGGGCAATGAAATTTGATATTAATGGAAATCCCAATAAATTTTTAACAGGTAAAAAGAATAGAAATCAAAATACATATAAGGTACGACCAATTAGATTAATTCGTTGCGATGGTCAATATGCAACTGGTGGTGAAGGAAATGAAAATCTCTGGCAACTTCCAAAAGTTTTAAGAGATTCGGATAAAGATATTAATCAATAATCACAGGAATTATTATGGCTCCAATTCATGGTTCAAGTAGAATAAAAGATTTAACACCTCAAGGGTCGATGACAGGACCCACTGGCAACACTGGTCCAACTGGCCCTACGGGCAATACTGGTGGTATTGGCAACACTGGTCCAACTGGCCCAAAAGGAATAGGTATAATATCTGCAACCGGATCTACTGGTATAGGTGGAGATGTCATTGTCTTCGACCTTTCAAACGGTAATACAATGGGTGTATCTGGTGCAAAAGGAATTACTGGAGATGGAACTGGAAAATTGCATAAAGGTTTTGGTATTGTAAATTCTATCGAAGGGTCTACAGTTGGAGAATGGTTTTCTCATGCAGCGTATGATGGAACAACTGGTGGAATTGCATATTTTAGAGGTATTTCTGCTTCTGGACGAGACATATCAATTTCTGATACTTCTAATGCAGTCATTTTGCATGGAGCGACATATCAGTCTGGTATAGCGGGAAATACAGGTGAATTATTATATATTTTTGAGGGTGGATCTGGTTATGGTGTGCCCAATACCCATTGGTCGCCTCCTGTGCCCGGGGCATCTGGACACCTTCAGTCTAGATTAGTCGTGGTAAGAGAATCTCTTGATAGTAATAATTTATTAGAGACTCCAATTAATTTAAGTTCGGTCGGGAACACATTGTCTCCAGAAAGTTCTGTTGTTCCCTTTACTTATATTAAAGAAAATGGAGATGGAAATTCTCAAATTGAAAGTGGATTGCATATGGGTCAAACTGGATCAACAGATATCATTTATAGATTTGCTGGTGTGACCCATGATACAGTTTTTGGAATTGATAAACAAAATATAGGATCTTGTTGTTATTGTGTAGATAATGTATTAGCAGATAGAGATGATTTTCCTGGATGTATTGATTATGTTACCGAAAATTATTGTAATGAAATAAGTGGTGTATATGATACTTCAACTTGTCTTGCTAGACCAGAGGGACCTAACTGTTATTCAGAGGGTGCATGTTGTGTTAATGGAATATGTGCCGAAACATCTATGAATAAATGTAGAAATATTTATGGTGGGTTTTTTGTAGACTCACTGACTTGTACTGAAGTTGAAGAACTTGGTGGTTGTCCAGAACCATGTGAGACAACTGGTGCGTGTTGTATAGAAGGTGCTTGTTATATAATGAGCGAATATCAATGCTCTTTTGAACCTAATAGTGTTTTCTTTGAAGGTGAAGATTGTGATACAGTAAATTGCTGTATAGAAGGTGTTATGGGTGCTTGTTGTCTTGATGAAAAATGTTATGAAACAACTCCTGTTGTTTGTGCTTCTTTAGTATCGAGTGATGGTTCTCCTGGAATTTTCTGGGGAGTTGCATCAAGTTGCGCTGGACCAAGTAGAAATACGGGTTCTTATGCTCCTTTTGATTGTAAATATGCAATAGAATTTGGTGGTGAATCGTGGACAGGAACAACAGGGGGATTAGACTCTCAAGGTAATTGTTTAGATGGTTCGGGTAAACCTCCGTGTACCTTGTGTCTTGGTTGGGAACAAATAATTGGTGGTGATTGTGCTGACGAATATAATCCAGATAATATATGTGAGTGTGATGGTGTTGATTGTGCTTGTCCAGACCTACCATATTGTTCTCAATCTGGTTCAGAAACTATTGGTGGGTGTGTAGGAACTTGTTGTGCAAAGCATTTTTCAGACGGTTGGGAATGTTCCTCAAAAACACGAAACGATTGTTCTAAATTAAATGAAGATTTACAAAATAATTATCCAGAAATAAGATGGAGTGGATGCAATTCAACAGAATTGTGTGATGGAGATCCAATGGGTGGTGAGGATCTTAAAATTTGTGGAAACCATTTAACGCTTTGTAGTGACCTTGCTGATACAAATTCTCCAGATATAATATTTGTGGTGGAAACCAGTCCTAGTATTTTCCAATACCATGCGGATGAGATAAAAAATGCATTGACTTCCTTTGTAGATTTGATGGATCCAAATTATAATAAAATAGGATTTACTGATTCAAAATTTGTTGGTAGAGAAGAAGTAAATGTTTCATTATCTAGAAATTATTCATTAGTTAAAACTGGTATTAATAGTATGTCAATAGGTGAAAATATATTACATCATCCATTGGAACTTGTTAAAACTGATTTTCATAATAATAGAACTGGTGGTTATCACGAAAAAATTATAATTATTATTTCTAATGGAGATTTGAAATCTGACTCCGAAAAAGATTGGGCAAAATCCACTGCACAGAGTTTGAAACAGGATGGGGCAAGAATTTATGTAATTTCTATTAGTGGTGGAAATGTTATTGATGGTAATTTCCTAAAGGAATTGTCAACAAACGATTATCATTATCGTAATATTAATTCAGTTGATATGCAAAAAACCTTAGATCAAATTGCCCACAACTTATCATGTGGTGGTGAAGAAGTAACAACAGAATTTATAAAACAAAGTTCTGGAACTATTGTTCTTGCAGATGGTAGTTGTTGGGAATGTTGTTGTGATCATGATGGAGAAGGATTACGGGGAGGTTATGGTTTATTTGGTGGAGATCCTGGTCTTGGTATAACAGATCCAAATAATCTTGCATGTTGCTATAGTGATGGTTCAAGTTGCACTGATCCTTCTGAAACAGAAGAGTTGATGACGACTTGTTGTTTTTGGATAGATAGGTACGATGACCCGATCACAAAGACGGTCGGTCGTTCTTGCATGTGGCCTGGTACACAAGATTATCCATATCATCCATGGTTAGATGCAGAAACACAATGTACTGCAATTTTACATGGAACTTCGGCACCAGATAATATTTGTTCTCGTACAGATGGATGTTGTTGTTTCACAGCAGATTGGGTCTTGCCAGATAGTCTGGATTGGTTGAGTGAATTTGATAATTGGAGAATTCCTGATGCTGGAGATTGTATCGAACAGGGATGGAGTGGTTCATTTGCTCATCAAATGAATGAGACCCGATGCTCCTTCTTTGGTGGATGTTGGATTGTTGATGGAGTTTGTGATGGTGGAATATATGGTAATGAATGTCCCGATGATAATTCTTGTCCTTGACATACATAACATATGTAATACCTATAAGGAATTTATATGCCCATAATTGGAAGCAGTTCAATAACACCAACCGATGCCGTCGGACCTCCTGGACCAACTGGATTTTCTCCTATGGGTCCTACAGGTGCTACGGGTAATACAGGTGCTACGGGT
>Ga0208299_1000664_pt1 | contig 30323 bp, 40 predicted proteins | sample 15_taG_FD_184089 | JGI IMG/M metagenome (GOLD analysis project Ga0208299, IMG submission 184089) | Marine viral communities from the Subarctic Pacific Ocean - 15_ETSP_OMZ_AT15312 metaG (SPAdes) (version 2) | ecosystem: Environmental > Aquatic > Marine > Oceanic | place: Pacific Ocean | collected...
GATATCCTGCCGACAGGTATTGGGATTCGTAACCCTAGTCCCCACAGAAAGCCTCTGGGATGCGTATCCCTATAGTGGGTATAATGAATGGGATGCGTGACCGATATCTCCAGAGAGGCAAACGGATTCGTATCCACTATATCCCCATATTTAATTGGGATGCGTGACCGTACTATCCCTATATTGTTTGCGGATGCGTGACCTATATGGGTAGGGATCCAGGAGCGGATGCGTGACCGAGGTATGGGTATATATAAAAAAATATAGTCGGTGATCAAAAAAAGTAGTCGGTAATATACCATAAGCAAAAAAAATGGGCGTGACAAGATTAGATCCTATCATCACCCACTTTCACACAACACAAAAACAGATTATACTTTTTTATTTGTATACTACAAATATAATTCTTATTTTTAATAATGTCAATAGATAAATGAAACTATTTGTAATGCCGACGAACCACTACCAGACCCTACCTACCCACCAGAGTTTTTGCGAAGCCCGCAAGGCACTCCTTACCAAATTATTCCTCCTCTCTTCTTTTCTTCTGCCGATATATGGCATCCTTCTTCTGCTGCCTCTTTATAACACTCGGTTTCACAAAGTATCTCCTATCACGAAGCCCCTTTATCACACCGACATGCATAAGCTTCTTCTTTAAACGCTTTAATGCACGCTCTAAATCGCCTGGTCCTTTTACTTCTTCTCTCAACATATACTATAAATATACAACAATTTTCTGACATATACAACTGTAATCCCTAAAAAAATGAAAAAAAAGTAGCGTGCGTTTGCGGACAACACAAGACTTTCCAGCCCCTATTACATAGTAACCAAGTGGCTAATAGGTGTAACATGGTGGGTAAAAGTGTCTCTAAGTGGTATTTTTAGTGTTTACTAATAGATCAACCCAGATGACATCTGGAGGTATATTTTAACATTAGTGCACATTAGGCTACTGGATAGTTGTCTTTTTAAGATATTTTTATTATCTTTGTGTATACAGTAATAAATATTATGATATGGTTAAAAGTTATAAGAACATAAGTAGTGGTGATAAGTATTGGGTGAGGGAAGCGGCTGCTGAAGACTGGTTAGGAAAAGTAATCAAGAAGGTAGATGGTAGTAGGACAAAACTTCTTATGGAAGACATTACTCCTGATGGTCTTGAGGTCTGGCATGAGAAGAAAGGTGGTGGTGCTTATAAGACACAGTATGTGAATGGCTTTCGTGGTGAGAGAGTAGAAGTTGTTAGAAAAGAATTGTATGAAAGAGAATGATAATAACGATAGTTCCGAATGTAATGAGCGTAAGCTATACGATCTAATAGATAGGTACTTGGAACGGTCTACTGAATTGACTGAAGTAGGTATCTTACGTTATAAGAGATATGGTAAAATGACTTATACTCATGTATGTATATGGGAAGACTTATGGTTAGACTTTATACCATACTATATGTCTTTACTGGAAGAGTCTTTTGCTTGTTCTAATGAACTATCTAAGGAGTATGTGATAACTTATATACGTAAGAGAATTAGTGAGTTTAAAGAGAAGAATCCTGGATTACATGATCGTATTATAGGTGTAAACTGTAAGGAACTAACTGGTAATCATTTTATGAGATTTTATAAAAATAACAATTTAGGTAATGGGAATTAGCTTGGGGGATTACACATATGTTTTACTGTCTTAGTTTTATAGAAAACATTTCAACTGATACTATACTGTTAGTGGGTATTAAAGATTGGACTATTACTATTATATTGGTGATTGCTTTAGGGTGTGTCGTTTATAAAATTATAGAAGATTGACATTAGAGGAGATAGAATATAGGGAACAGTTGAAGAGACTTTCTTTTACCATCATACGTAAGAACTATGATACCTTATGGAAGGATCTAGGTTATGGTGATAATTGGATTATTCCATCCCGCTTGCATGAAGAGGAGGTATATGTTCAGTACGTATGTCCTAAGCTTTGTAGGATATTGCGTGAGTCATTGGGTGTTGAACATCCCACTGCTCTTCTATTCTCTCTGGAATATTATGAAACCATTAAAAAAGACTATGATGAAGAAAACATTGATTGATGCTCTCACCATTGGTGATAAGGAGGAGAGGCTTGCAATAACTTATATGAGGGCTCACCATAAAGAATGGGTTGATCTTGCCTATAAGGATTTCTATCTGCTTGACAATGGTGATAACAGATGGTGTTATGAGCATGTTCAGCGCACCTTTGTTGATCATCTTATTATTGACATGGGTTTTAGTGACTATGACGCTGTTATTACTGTGGTAGATTATTTTAATAAAGAAAAGAACGGTATTGTTTGTTAAATTTAACATCTTATGAAGAAGAAAACATTGATTGATGCTCTCACCCTCGGTGAGAAAGAATTTGACCTTGCCATTAGGTATATGTCCGCTCACCATCAGGAATGGGTTGATCTTGCCTATAAGGATTTCTATATGATAGATAACGGTGATAACCATTTTTATTCCGATATGATGAAGGACACCTTTGCAACACGTCTTGAAGAAGATATGGGTTTTAACCGCGATGATGCTGTCCAGCTTGTTGTTCACTATTTTAATAACCTTGTGGGAAGGTGGTAATGCTAGTTCCGAATATAATGAGGTGATGGATAGAGGAAGAAAAAAGAAAGGAGTGATAAATAAACATAAACTGTATGATCTTTCTGAGAAGTATCTTAGAAGGAAACATACAGATATTATAGAGAATGCTTTTAGTGAATATTATAACCACACAATGAATATAGATACTGGCGTAACAAAGTTATTCTATCATTACCTATATTCCAGGTTCTGCAAGGAGTTGTGTGATGCAATGGGTATTGAACCCGATGAATCGGCAAAATTCATAAAGAGATACTTTGAGCAATATTCCGTTATGGATGCATTATATAAACAATATGGTTATGGGAATGACACATGGTAAACAGAAAGAATTGGCAGTGAGACTCTTGCGGTCTAGGTTCCAGCAACTGTGGGAAGAATGTATTCCTATAGATCTAATTGTTCTTGGTGCGGATAGGATGGCCGAGGATGAACATTTCTCTTATTATGCTCTTGGAAAGATGACTCACTATATTATGGACACTGTGGGTTGCAGTAGGGAGATTGCTGATGAGGTTACTAGGGAATGCTTTCACGAATGGATGGAGGGCTTTTAAATAGGTGATCTTGCTTGTGGGAATGGGATTCATTCCATTCCACAAACTAAAGGAAACTATTCTATATTGGTTGTTAGAACTATACTATCTATTGCTTGTTCAGATATCTTATTCATATGGTGATAAGTAAAGTCCATCATCTTATGTTGTAATATACCACTCATATCTGAAATCCACTCTGTAATTGCATCTACAACATCCTGATTTGCATGAGCATCATTCATATGAAAATATCTTGGTTCTCTTGTGTAAGCCCATTTACCTTCGAATAGCATTGCTTTTAGACTTTCAGGTCTTGTAAAAGGTATTAGATATTCTTTATGTGTTTGGGCTGTTTGATAATCATAATGAGGTTTACCTAGAAAAGGTTTTATCATTTTTAGAAACTTATTCATTATTATCATCTCTTTATCTGACATATTATACTTATTGAGGTTATTCTCATCATAAGGTCTTGACGACTCTGGATGGTCTCTGTAATAGTCTGAACCATGCAAACCTAAACCTGATTGTCGACCTTCGTTAACGTTATCTGACTCCCAGCCCTCTATCTGTTTCATATATTTATTATATATTGAATCCATTATAAGAAATATTTCTCTTTGATCATAGGTTTCTTTACCGAACTTTTTATTTGTCCAGTTCCTTACACTCCAGAATAAATTATCTCTAATGGTTTTATATAATTGTACTTCACCCTCACCAGGTAACAACTCATCATATACACCATACTCTTTTGGTGTTTCATCAAATTTTACAATAATATGTGTGCCTGCCATAGCACCTTCGGTTGCTTTATAATAAAAACCAGCAAGTTCTACATTTTCGTAATATCTATTTATTGGATGTTCTGAAATGAATCTATTACTAATCTTTTCTTTTTCCTTTTCAGATATCACCATCATATCTTTATAAATTTTATCCCATTCTACATCTTCTATGGATTCTTTTATATTTTCTGACCCGCTGAACGACTCATTCTCCCAGCCCTCTTTATATTCTGACAATGTTTCCCTTATGCTCTCCGATAGATCCCAGTTATCTAATGTGTTTGGACGCTTTGCATCTTCATTATCATCCATTATCTGTTTGGCGTATAATCTCATAACTTCATTGCCGACATACTCATATTCATCATATCTGTATGAATTACCAACTTTACCCCTATAAAGATATTGTTCAACATATTGTGGTAAGATTCTATCTCCAGCATATACCTCATTATTAAACCGATTGAGATACCCAACGCTCATTGGTCCTGAAGAAATGCCGACTTCATCTTTCTTTTGTATTACATAAGATTTGGTTCGTTCATTATCCATCAAAACTTCTTTGGGGTGATCCTTCATAAACAATCTCACCAACAAATCTCTTTCTTTGTCTGGTAATATTTTATAATCGGGTTTCTTAAAGTAATCTTTGGCACTATAATAGTCTATGGCTTCATCTATTTGATCACTACTATTACTAATTTCTTTATATTTTTTGAAATCCATACCAGTACCACCTTCTCCATGTGGTTTTAACCATTTATCTTTGATTATATCTATTATCTTATCATATATCTTCTCACCAGCTACATACATCTCAGGTATCGTATATGAGCCCTGAAAAGTATTATAAATGTAAGACCCAATATATCCAGCCACACTATTTCTATCTCTTGGTGTAACCGCCTCGTTATATTTTAATGTGTCAACCCTAGCAACACGAACTTTCCTTGGGTCACCCATACTATCAGGCATACTATCAAAGAATACAACAAACCAATCTACAACCATAGTCTGTTGTTGATGTCCTGATGTAACAGTTCTAAGTGGATGTGCTCTAAGGAATGTATCTGTTAGTTTATCTATCTCTCTATCAGATAAATTTACTGAATCTATCTGTTCTTTACTTAAACCTTCATCAAGGTTCTTATTATGTCTCAATAATGATTCCGGTATTGCCTGCCGGTTTTGTACCAGTTGATATATTTGCCAATCTTTTTTAAAAGATTCATTTATCTGACCTCCCTTTTCTTTCTCTTGTCTCTTAGCAATTTCTTGTATCGCACCACTATATAAAGTCCATAACCAAAAAGACTCTAACTGATCTAACCCAAAGAATCTACCTGTCATAACATTCCAACCATATGGTTGTCCAGAACTTTGATAACTAATATGGTCCTTCTTGCCGGCAATTGGTTGGGTGGTAAAATTTGATAATATTGCTCTATCATCTCTCCAACCACCATGTATTTTAGTGTTTTTAAGTAATAATTTAACTATTTTCTTTATCTTAGGAAGAACTTTCTCCTTTTGTTCCTGTGTTTCTTCCCAACTTGGTAACCATTTTTCTTCAGATTCTTCTAAAGCTGAAACCCATTTAACATCACGATCATATCTATCTAACCTATTTGGGTCTTGCTTGCTCTTTAACCAATCCCATACCTTATGGAATATCTGTTTAAGGTCATCATCACTATAAGAATCATGTATTTGTAATATCATATGTATGTAAGCGCTGACATAATTAAAGAGAGATGTTGGATCAACATTGTACTTTATCATTACACCTTCCCAGAACATTTCAAAATCTGGCTGCAAAAGCTCTCTATTACCATCTGCATCAGGTTTTGAATACAATGGACCTCTAATTTCTTTACCGTAAAGTATATATGTTCCCCATGTAGAATCATAATTAGGTGTTGCTCCTACCCACTTTATAAATTTGTCGGCAATGAAAGAGATCTCTTTGTCACTGACGGACTCATTTAATGGTTTTTTCTCTTCACAACTATCACATTTAATATCCCATACCCACATAGTTTTATCTCCCCTTATCAAAGCTGCAATAAAACGCCCTACACCATATAATATTTCTCCGTTAACCATTAAAGATGGTTTAGCCGTATCAGGTGAAAATTTCGCGTATTCAAAATATCTATCAGGGTTAGGGTCATATACTTTAACACTTTTAAAATCTGTACCCCATTTATTATTAATAACATCTATCACATCTTGGGGTACTCTAGTGAGTGTATCAATAGTATGGTATTTATTTAATTCATCTTCTAAATTTATTTCTATTGGTCGTGGGGAATTGAGATAATAATCTTTAAAATCTTCTACAAATTCTTCAGGGTTTTTTCTTTCTACTGCTAATTCTCTTTGTAATAACTCTGGAAATCTACTTAAAATTTCTACAACTTCTGGGTTATCTTTTTTAAATTGTTCTAAAGGAACATCATCCATGATAGATTCATTTAAGTACTTAGGGTTGATTTGTGTTATATAATCCACATAAATAACATCAGATATTCTATGCATCTCTTTTTCGGTGTAAATACCCTTTCCCACTTTAGTTTCAATATATAGATAGACATATGCTCTCCACTCATGAGCCCAATATGCTACGTAATGTTTTATTGAGGGAAAAGACCCATGTACTTCTTTTAGCTCATGTATAAAATATTCTTCCCTTCCAAACTCAGTGTCATATTCTTCTTGTAATGGATGATCTTCAATGAATTTATTTGCAACAAACGATTCTTCCTTTTTTGACATACCTTCATTCAAATCTTCTTTTTTAGATTTATAGATATAAACCATTGCCATATCTAAAAAAGCATCGGTTATTTGTTCTACTACCATTCCTAATGCTGATGTCATGGCTTCTTCTTCAATACTATCATTTTCCTGTTCCCCCATTGAAGGCCATTCCTCTGTTGGGAAACCATCTCCCATAATATGTTTAGCTAAAATTGCTCTAGTAAGATGTAAACCTTCGTGAGAAATTTGTTCTAAGATTGCAGGCCACACACCAACCTCTTTAGTAGCACCAGCTAACCTAGTCCCATTAGTCCAAAAGAAAATATCCTTCCCTCCATTCATTGTTTGTACTAACCCATACACATATGCATCGGTTGGGGTTTCTTTATACTCACTCGCATCTTTTTTAGAAAGACCACTGAATTTTTCAATATCTTCTCCTAAGTCAAATAAACCTACACTAGTAGGGGACATAGCTAAAGTAATATCTTGTGTTATTTTTCCAAGACTTGCAATCTGTGGGCTTACATCACTAATGTCAAATGATATTGTTATTTTTTTAGTTTGAGTTTTATCTTTTGTATTTTCAAGCCTTTCAGTATCTTCATTCAATGGCTCTTCTTCACCCATTAGATCCTTTAGTTCCTTATATCTATCATACTCAGAGTTAGTTAGATTAGATACTAAAAACCCCGTTCCCTTTTCAGATTTTAAAATCTTTTTCCAATACTCTTCTTGAATAGCCTGTGATATTTCAAACAACTCATATTGGTTGTACGCATCTTTACCCATATTTCTTGTGATATATTGACGTATATATTCTCTCCATTCATTATTCCAATATGCTATGTAAAGCTTATACTCTCCCACACTAAGGTTATGTCTGTGTTTAGTTTTTATAAAATAAAGATCTCCGTCATCTTTATACTCTAGTGGGTGGTCTTTTATAAATCTACCAACAACAAATTGTTTTTCCTTTTCTGAAATGCTTTCATTTAAAGCTTCTCTGATCTTTGGCAATCTAATACTTTCTGCGGCTTCTTCTCTTCTCTCTTTGTTATCTCTTACATCGTCTGGGTTATGTTTAGCAAAGTCTTCGTACATTGCTTTCTTCATATCTTCCCAGAAACTACCTTGGTTCACCATCATCTCTTGCCACTTTGGTGGGTTTGTATTAAATGAAAATCCTTCAAATATGTTATCTTTATGTAAGGTATATGAAGTGTGTGGTGGTATTGTTGATATATCAATGGGGATTACCTCAAACCTCTCTGGTGGACCACCACTACCATATGTAACCCTAAAAACATATCTATCGTTTATCCTATGACCTTCATAAATGGTCACTAAATCATCATTATATATTATAGGATCACTTTTAGAAACACCCTTTTCTTTTGCTATACTTTCTATCTCATCTCTAATGGCATGACCTAACTCAATTATCTCTTGATATTCATAAGGAGATTGACCAGAACGATTATAAATCCTCCAAGGATTAGTGGCGTAACCAGTTACATACGTATTTAATGCCCTTGGTTGTCTTATATTTATCATCAATGGTTTATGTTCCCTATAATCTAAACCTTTATTGAGATAAGATACAATATCTCGTATGTATATGTTGTTACCTTCTATATGTATTGGGTGTGTGTCAATGAATTTCTTCACCAACCTATCCTTTTCTCTCTTATTTATACCTTTATTTTCCCTGTGTTTTATAAATGTTCGTAATTCATAACCAGGAACATCTCTTAAAACAGGGTCTTCGAAGTTTCCTGGTGTTAAATCCAATGTATGTATTGGATCTAAGTCCAAAAAGTTATCAGGTAATGTTTTAATTGGGTTATCACTCAGATTTATCTGTAATCTTTTTGTTTTATCCTTTAGATATTCAATAAGTTTAGATATGTCACTTATATTGTTTTCATTTAGATAAACATAAGCAAAAGTTTTATCGGCAGTAAACATAGGTATTTCTTTCTGTCTAACCAGAAACTCATCTATTAGTTTAAATGGTACTTCACTGAACCCTAAACCTGTCAACATCAAATATCTTGACTCTTTACCGTTACCTGTTGTATAATAAGCTAATGAAACTTCTCTTTTGTTATGTCTTGCCCATTCTAAAGCCTCATCACTGCTTTCAAACCCATATGCTTGGAAATTATTTTCTAAAGTTTTAGTCACAAGATCCGCTACACTATCGTATTTAGCTTTTTTAACCTTCCTTTTCCTATCGTAAATGTAAAAATCTGGTAGATAAAAATTATCACCCTTAGATATTTTAGTTGCAAAGTATTGTACTAAGTCATTAGAGACATTATCTTTAACACCCTCTGATATAGTCCATTGTAGATTCTTTCTGTTCCATATTGCAGACCCTATTGGATCACTCTTTGGTGGAGCGAACCCATGATAGTCGGCAAAAGACTTTATAATTTCTGTTGACTCACCATAACTAAAACCATTTGTAGTCATAAGAAAATAGTACATAATATACATTGTTTGATTTGAAGGGAAAACATAAGTTGCTAGTCCTTCCGAACCCGCAACGCGTTTATATAAATCCTTCAATCTATTTGTCATAGCCTCCTGACCATCATATTTTTCCCAATCCTTACTGGTGGCGAATCTACTATTTTTATCTTCACTATCACCTACTTTAATTACTTGTGGTCTTGGTAACTCAGTATGAACATATCTGGCAGCTGTTGCTGTTATCACATCTGCTGGTTTAACTTTACCATTTAATAGTTCTAAACCTAACTTGATAACCTTTTCTCTATTATCTTCATTCTCATTCAGTTCTTTACCAAACTCAAATGTCATATCATTTGGACTTATCATTGCCATTAGTTCATCGGCAAACTCTCTTGCTTTTACATGTACAACTTCATGGAATAGAATTTGGTCTTTCTTATTATCTTTTGCCATCTTCCACCATTTCTGTATACCTTCGTATAAGAACATATGTTTCTTTATGTGAACAAGAAGTCTGCTTGGGTACTTAGTCGTACCAGATTGTATTGAAAGTAAAGGTACTTTATATCTCTCTTCGATCCATTTGTTGGATCCTCTACCACCTTTAAATACTATAACTGGGATTCTGGTGGCACCATAACTGTCACCCCAATCTTGTAATTCCTTTTCGAATTCTATTGACCAAAACTGTTTGTTATGCTCCCAGAATTTATCCCAGACGTTGCTAAACAACTTTTTCATTTTCTGAGTATCTAACTGCTCTTTGCTTGCTCTATAACTACGCTTTTTTGCCATATACTACATTTTAAACACAAACACGTCATTATTTCCAAGTCCTGGGCCCTCTATTTTAAATATTATATCACCACCAACGTGACCACCATAATGTTCTATCCACTCACGTAAGTCTTTACCCTTTAATTCTGGTTTAACAAACCTCTCCTCCAATATTTTTATCAATTCTGGGATGGCTATACGTGCTCCAAACAAAGTTTTTAATTTATAGATTTCTGACTCAGAGTAGTTTGCTCCGGCTATAACATAGTCTCCGTCACTTGTTTGTTGAGCATGCTTGGTTATTATTTCTCTACGTAATGCTCCATCATTTCTTATAATGTAATTATTTAAAAAACTTTTAATGTCCGTAGATCCATCTTTGAAACGCCAGTTGGTATTACCCCACCGATCTTCAATCTTATGTATATTTTTAGGTATATAATGTGTGAGAATAAAATGTTTAGTTAAATCAATAAGATTTATTAGGTGTAAGTTACCATCAACAACTAAATTATTTGGTATGTGACCATCTAAATTCTCAAACTTTTTACGTTCTAATGTAAGATTACCTTTAATATGTAAACCATCCATAATCTTAAACGTTCTATAGCTATAATCAAAACGCACATCGCCTTCTATTGTTAGGTCTTCTTTGGTGATATCACCAAGTGCCGCTTTCAACGGTAAAGGCATTGTACGTCCTTCTTTTTGCTTTAAAAAATCAAAAGCTTTAATTATTGGTTCTGCGCCAGCATGTTCCAACTTACCGGTGTTATATATAACCCCTTTCTCATCAATAAGAAATGATGGGACATTACGTAGGTAATCAAGATCCATTAAAGGCTTATCATATTTATTCATAAAACTATTTGTCTCAAAACTAAATTGCCATTTATCATCATCACCAATAAAAATATATAATGGACCATCTGTTATATATTCCCTAAACCATTTACCTGTTTTACCAGTTGCCGTACACCATTCTGTCCCTGACCCCAAATCACATGACATGCCATATAAATCCTCCCTTCCTTTGGGTATTTTATATACGTCAAATGTTACTTGAGGGTGCACCTCAACTTGCCCAATATGAAATTCATCATATTTATTCTCTTTTGACACTCCTTTTTGTTTTGATGGGTCCTCTTTTTCCTTTTCTAATATATCTACAGATATTTTAATAAACTCCCCAATTTGGTCTGATTGTTTTATTTGGTTTATATCTTTTATAGGGTAATCTCTTTTTCTTCTTTCGAATACATCAAAATAGTTTTTATATTTGTATATATCTTCTTGTTTGATTGATTCTTCTTCCAATCTTTTTATCATCCATGTGGCATATGCTCCTTTACCACCAGTTGCCTCAATAATTTTATCAAATATTTCATGTGTTATCTTGCCGGTATCTACAAATTGATCTTGTAACTGACTTATGCTAGCCTCTTCTATTACCTCAAGATTTTCATCTTTGGTCATTGAGGTATCGTACTCAAATAACAACTTAAATCTATTGATTGATTCGCTTAGATTTCCCATATACTATAAATATACGAATATAGATTGATTTAATAAATAATTATATGTATTTCAGAATAAACTTACATAGAGTCTGTAAGTCATTTGATATGTCTACTAATATTTGTATAGTGTTGTTAGGAAATATGTTATACTGCCGGCACATATTAAAACTTTTAAGAATGTTGATACTGCCAACATGAATATCGCACCTACACCAGCTTTGAAGGATTTATCCCAATTCATTCCTTCTATCTTCTCAAAGAGTACCGCACCTAAAAAACACCCTAAAATAGATCCTAAAGGTATTGGTATAAAAAAACCGACAAACATCCCAATGAATGCGCCGGTCATACCCATATTAGTTCCACCCCATCTTTTCACACCCATAGATGGTAATACCAAATCTAAGACGCTAATAACGGCCAATGATATGATTAGAACCCAACCTACTGTGTCAGTACCGTTACCAAGACCAAAAACTAAGAATATACTACCCAAGGCAACAAGCGGTGGCCCAAATACTCCAGGTATAAAACACCCAGCCATCCCAATGAGGTACATCAGAACTACTATGATAAATAAAAATCCGTCCATATGTTTTAAATATAACGAAAAAAAGTTACATTGACAATGCTTAGATATTGTTTTTATTATAATAAATCGTATATTTATTGTATATCACTATGAAGAGCATAAAAATTACAGAAGAACAACTTAAAAGGTTAGAAGAACTTAGGTTTACTGAACAAGAAAGTGAGTCTCCAGAAATGGAGATAGGAAGTAATCCTATTGTACCTAGTGTTGACATAACCTTAGAGATTGCCGATGAAATATCTAAATTAGTGCAATATTTTCCTGATGTCGCTAAAGGTAGTGGTATTGATGGTTTATATAAAAAGATTGAGTTTCTATCTAACCCACAACAATACGCTAACAATATGCAACAGGGTGTAAATGCTATGATAGTTTTGAATTACTTAAAAAAACTTAAAGACCCTAAACTTTTTGAAGCTTCTTCAAGTGGTTTCTTCTTTGAATCTTTTTTATGTGGGTTATTAGATGGTGCACAAAGACAAGATATAGAAGGTAAAGTTAGTGGTGCGGCAGATATAATAGATAGTCAAGGTGTAACATATTCTCTTAAATTATATTCACCAAAAACAACCGAAATACAAATAAAATCTAAAAAACAAACACCCGAAGATGTTACAAACTATGTTATAATAGGTGTTAAACATAGCGCTAATATCTTAGAATTTATTATATTAGAAACCAGTAAAATGACACCAGAAAACCAATCAGGTGTTGTTAAAGATAGAAATGGTAAATGGTATATCACACAAGCACAAATAAGAAACCACGAAAAATCTATCACGATTAAATTAGATTATATTGCTAGTTCTGCACAAATACAAGAAATATCTGGACTACTACTTAGCGTTGTAAACGATATGGAACGAGAAATGGCTAACCTTAGTAATGATATCACACAACTAGTGACCGTTAGCACCGATGATGATGGAAATGAAAATGTAGAAATGTTAGGTGTAGCCGCTAAATCACACGCTAATAATCTTGATAAACACACCACAGGACTTATAGATCAAAGTGTTGATATACTAACTAAGGTTTCTGACGGTCCTCAATAACATTATCAATCCATTTAATAACCCTATTGATTATATCAACCTGACCATGATGGTATATACTGGTGTTATGTCCAGCCATTGACGACTTAGTTATCTCCTTATTACAATCTACTCTAACTTTGATCAGCTCTTCTCTTAGTTCTTTTAACTTCTCCATACCTATGTTTGTATCTGTCTGATCCTTCTTTCTATATACCAAATGGCTTTATTTAGATCCTCAACCTCTTTCTGTTCACCTTTGTGACCAGCTCTACCAATATATTTAACGGCATTACCCAAGCAGAAACCTAAGTTCCAATCTTCGATGACATCAATCACCTCAAACTTACCTTGATTATAATGTGATGGGTGGTCTACAGCTTCTTTAGTCGAGTTCATAAGAGTCTTCTAATGGGTCATATAAATTCATATTGAAACCATTAAATACCGTTTTAGTATTACTCATTTCAATAATCTTATCGTCATATATTAAATGTGTTATCAACACCTCATTACCATGCTCACTCTGTATTATAGATCTATTCACTTTGATTTTAGATATATCAAAGTCTTCAGTAACATTAAATGATGCATCTACAAACGCTCCATCCTCAGAGCTTTCAAAATAAATTGATATCTTCGTATCATCAAATAGATGTGCGTTTATTTCTCTTTTGTTCTTTGTATCTAATAATATAGGATTAAAGTCTGATATTAGTGGTTTACCATCAACAATAACATTTAAATGTGCCCCTGTTAAAACAACACCACTATCGTTACATAAGTTAGACATATCAAAAATATCACTATACTTACCTCTCGTTGCCTTACTTAAATAGTTCCACTGTGTGAATACATCATCGATATCAATACCCTTATCATAAGCATATGATATTATATCGTTGTACACATCTCTATCGATACCACCAATGATGACCTCCTTCCCATGACCATGTAATAATATCTCTATATGTTGCATTAAAGTATCTTTTGCGTATTGTTTTCAAATTCGGTATCTAACCTACTTATTGAGTTATCAGATGGATCATACTGATAAAGGTGTGGGTATAACACTGCCAACTTCTTAAAGATCTGTCTCAACACAAACTCCTTATCCTGTTCGTTATTTACAAAGTCTATCTCGTCAACATCTATGGTCAACAGAGGACTCCAATTGTAATTTTTAAAGTACTCTTCATAGTTCTCATTCAACTGATGCCAATAAGATTCATCATTCTCAACCTCATAATCTCTACCTCTTAAATTGATCCTTCGTATTGCCTCTTCTGGTTGTACTCTTAGATAAACCATAAGTCTTGGTGATTTAACATGCTCTAACATATTATAAAATAATTCAATATATATGTCGTACTCTTCTGGGACCATCTCTCCTCTGTCTCTCAACATCTTTGCAAAGATTGTGTCCTCTAATATACTACGATCTAAAACAGACTTATCCTTTTTTGTAGCGTCCTTTATCATTTGAAACCTTTTATTTAAGAAGAATATCTGCAATGGGAATGCAAATCTCTCTTTATTAAAATAAAATTTGTCTAATAATGGGTTATCGAATACTGGTTCTCTATATATTACATAACCTTTTTCTTCTAATATCGTTGATAGTGAGCTCTTCCCGACTCCTACAACACCTGCAATGTTTAATTCCACACCAAAACCTTTTTTTAATTTTACGTTATTGAATAATTCTTTATAGAAATTCATCTAGTCTAATATAATATGTTTTTACAAATAAGAAATAGTTATATTATCGATTTAATAACACCGCTATTAAAGAACGAACCTTCAGTGTATTCCAATTGGTATTCGTCCAACACTTCTTTCACTAAAGACTTCATCTTACTAGAATCTCCAGTGATGAACTCCACCTCAATATTAGTGTCCCAATACTCTTCAACCTTTCGTATGACCTTGCTCTTCACTTCGTGATGTGGTAAACCATGAAGGTCTAAACTATTTTCCTTTTGGTCTGTTGTTCTTTTCTTCTTCCTCATTGATTAGTTTTAATAGTTTATATTTCTCTTCAGTAAGACCAACCATTCTATTGTTGGCATAACGTATGGCTTGTTCTTTCTCTACCTTTATTCTTTGTATCTCCTGATCAATATATTTTAATCTAACTTGTAAATCTCCCATATTAAATTGGTTTGAATGTTTTTACTATCTTATAAGTTATGGATTGTATCTTACCCAACATTAGATCGTTGGATAGTTTTCTGTGTGTGTAGTCAGATATAAGTTTGTGTTTCTTACCTTCTTTGACTATGTAATACTTTGTCCCCTGTGCGTATACGCAGCTTATCGCTTCGTTCACTAGTTCTTGCATAATATGATTTTTGGTGAATAGATAAGTTAAATATAAGGAAATTTTATGACTATGTCAAACTCCCCAATAAAACTTCGTTGCCTGTTGTCTTTATAATATCTTTAACAAACTCAACCTCATTTTCGTAATACATTTCTACTGCCAATAGAACTTCAATTGTTGATGGTGATAGATTGGCCAATGGTTTAAGGTTTAAATGATCATAATCATATATATAATTACCCAATATCCATAATTCGTGAACACCTCCAAATGGTGGTTCATTCATATCATGATGTATTGTCGCACTGAATTTAACACTGGTGAAAAAATCATAAAATTTCTGTGGATCTTCAATGTTTACTTCAAACATCTGCCCATGTTCTTTATGTTCAGTCCAGAATTTAGTTACACCATGTTTTTTAATAAAACCAAGATAATTGTGTTTGGCTTTTTTTACGGCATTTAGAAGTATTCTGGTTTCGCCAAAGTATTTGGATAGTATGTTTTCAAAACGACCCATTGGTCTCATATGGTGTCTTCTTTCAGTATCTTCAATAGTTTTTTCCAACGATATTACCCAGTTTTTAAACTTTTCATCGTCCATAACAATATCGGGAGGTACATCTGAGTATATACCATCAACATAATGAAGGCTAGTCCTAGCAGTCTTTTTAAGTATCTTATAAAGCATGTGAGCGTATCTCTCATCAGCTAATCTTGATTCATCTCCTTTAGATATTGACTCTCTAATGTCTTTTAGATCCTTTGTGAATATTCCTAAATGTTCGTTGAGTTTATTCTTACCAACTTTATCAAGTGTATTAAAATCAAAACGATCTTTTATATTGCCGACAATGTGTTCTTCACTACAAAATACATCATCCTTTGAAAACTTATCTCTTCTGTTATTAAAGTACTCTTCTATTCTATCGGCAATTGATGTTCCGCAAGCATTTAAGTATCTTCTGTGGTCATTTTCTTTAATAATATTTAGATCCATTACGTTGTATTCCGATATGATCACGCTATCAACTACGTCGGCAAAGAAATTGTTACTATAATCACCGTTGTGAATATCAAACTCTTTATATAATGTTTTGAATAGGTGAGACTCTGTTAAAGTTTCGTCTTGGATTGCCTTATAATAATGTATAACCTTTTTCTTATATGAATCAAACATTGGGTCATCACTATTAAATTCCTTAAATAACTTCTTTACTCCTATACCAATAGGTGTATCGAGACATTTCTCTCTTAGTATTTCATCAGATGTTTTACCCATATAATATAAATATAGGGATTATATAACTAATTCTGCCTTTGATGTGTTCACAATGGTATCAAAGTTTTGTATTACTGTGTTAAATGGTGTTTCAAAAGAAAATCTCATCCTCAACATAAAGTTTTTTTCGTGGTTAAAATTCACAAAACCTCTTTTAAATAAATAATCTAAAGAGCTGTCCTCAATTTCTAAACCTTCAATACCCTTTAATAACTCTTCAGCCTCTTCATATATGTCATCAACAATATCACCATCGAATATATTTTTATCTAATTCTATTAGAAGTCTTATTGTCTTTAAAAACTCATCTTCGACTTCCATATCGGCAAATGTTGGTTTTTCTTCATCTTCTTTGTCTGACTCAAAATATACATCCCACTTCAATGTGAAAGTACCTTTATCTGAACCAGTTATGTTATTATCAACTATATAATCCTGTATATCTTTCTTTCTCATTACATTCTTTATTTACAACTAAGTAGTTTACAAAATCTAAAAACGACTCCTCAGCCCCTTCTTTTGCCAACTCTAATGTACTGTATGGTATGGTATCAGCACTTATTATAGAAGGTTTTAATAGTAATGGATCATATAAACGAAGACCATCATCATTGTCTAAACCTTCAAGTATTGTGAATATCTTATAAATACCCACATACCCATGATGTTCCCTAAACCACGTACCTTTTTTTGTTCTCCAACAAAACTTTATTAAATTTTCTTTTCCAAAATTCATATTAAAAATTTTTATATTAAAAAATAAACTAATCTGTAGAATACTCAAACCAAAGATCGTCTCTTGGACCTCTCTTTTTTGGATCTTTTTCTTCTAATGTCATATCTATACCCTCAAGTTCACACATCTTTATAACACATTCAGATAATGTATCACCATACGTGATCCTAAATTTAGATGAATCTGGTTTTTCATTGTAGTAATGTTTTAAATCATCGGCATGTGAACAAGCCCATGTGTCTGTGTACTCGCTAAAGGTAAAAAAATATTTAAACCCTAACTTCTCTTTTATAACTCTTTCAATTTCCATATTTGTAGTTTTAGTCAACAAAGCCATTTACCGCTTTATAATTATAATAGGCAAAAATACCTAATTTTTTATAATTGTCAATGAGTTCTTTCTTTTTTTTATCCAAATATTGACCCCACACCATATCACTAACACGATGTGGATTTACACCATCAGTATATAACATTGAAATTAGAACTGTCGGCTCGTTATATTCTTCTTCTAATTCTTCTATCATTTGGGTTGTGTTGATGATAACCCAATCTTTAACGATATCAAAAGACTCTTCATCTGTCAAAGAAAATGATTTAATAATCTCTTTCTCACAATTATATTGTAATATACCGAATGGGTATTTTCTATTAAATTTCTCCTGTAAAAATATATCAAAAACTTTTTTATCTTCTGAACACACATCGTACTCAAAATAGTACCTCTGATCAAGGAATTTGTTACACAATATTTGTAACCTTTTATCCATTATAGTAAATCTTTAATATCTTTTAGATATGGAGCAACTCTATCTTTATCACTTAGTAACACATCACCAGTTATTTCTAACCCAATCTCAGGATCTAATGGGTGAATACCTCTCTCATGTTCTATACTATAAGGTTTATCTACTTTATATAAGACCCTAGCGGTGTCTGTTAGAACAAAAAATCCATGAGCAAAACCAACAGGACAAAATAGTTGGTGTTTATTACCAACACTTAAAACAAATGATAGCCATTGACCGAATGTTTTTGAATCTTTTCTTATGTCAACAACAAAGTCAATGACCTTACCTTCAACACACCTTATTAGTTTATTCTGATCATATGGTGGAAGTTGGTAGTGTAATCCTCTGAACACACCTTTCATAGATAAACTCTCATTATCTTGCTCAAAAGTTACTCCTAATATTTCATTAGCGGTTGTATTATAACTTTCAAAAAAGTACCCTCTTTCGTCATCATATACCTTTGGTGTCAATGCTTTAACACCTTTCAAAGCCAATTCAAAAACTTTCATATCGTAATTTTACCGTCTGGCAAACTTAGCCTTTATCGCACTACTTCTTCTTCCTTGTAAAACTTTATCTATTGTTACTTTACTTTCATCATCTAAAAGATTTACCCTATTTTTTTTAATTGTGTCATCTTCTACCGTATTCAATCGTTCACTAACTATAGAGGTTTTATTATCATAAGCATCTCTTAAAGCAAAATATTCATCGAATACTTGCTTCTGCTCCAAAGAAATATTTTTAAATAACACTTCTTTATTACCTAAATTTACTGTGACATTGTATGAATTCTCGTTCATTATCTCTTTTTTTATAAATATAATGAAAAAAACTCAAAAAGACAACCTAAAGTGTCTTTATCTTATCTATCGCTTTCTTAGTAGATTGGATATCTGATAATATCTTTTCAACAACTTTCCATTCTCTTCTATTGGTAAAGGCTTTCATCTCTGTTTGTTCTGCCAACAAAGTTATCTTTAGTTTACTTAAAGTACCTACCTTTTTATAAAAATTGATTAAAAATTCCATATTATATATTTTATACTAATATACGAAAAATATTTGAGTTTTCCTAATAATAAATATATAATTTAGAAGAAAATGTCTGGTGGTTTGCCAGGGAAGTCTTTGTCTCTTATCCTTTTAAGCCTTTCATCTTCTAATCCTTTATCATGTTTGGTTATGGTGGCATCATAAATCATGACCTCTTTTAGTGTTGATAATATGTCTTCCCATTGCTTCTTTGTGGGTTTTGTTTTAATGCTTTTAGAAAAACCTTTTAACCATATTGCAAATTCTCTATAACCCAACTGTCTCCCAATTAAAATGTTCAAAGCCCTCGTCTCTGAATAATGATGCCGCATGTGCTTTGCAATTCTTACCCTGATCATTTATCAGTACTCTACCGCTATCGGCACATCCCATTATCAACATATCAAATGGTATACCCAACTCCGTTAAAGCTTTTTCGGTAATCTTTCTTAGATTCTCTCTCCTACCGGTCATTAAAATTATTTTATGACCTTTATTCTCCCAGTCATTCATTTGCTGAACAACACCAGGTAGTGGTATATGACCATTAGCCAATATACCCATATGGTTTTTAAAGTACTTCACTATAGTACCATCAATATCACAAATAATAGTTTTCATTAGTACATTTCTTTTACTTCATCACAAATACCATAGTTTTTGGCTTCCTCAGCACTCAACCAAACATCTTCTGGTGGTAACAAATATTTTTGTATAACCTTCTCACTCATGCCTGTGGTCTTCATATAATGATTTAACATTCTTTCTGATGTTAAAGTATATTCTTTAACTCTGGCGAACAACTCATGTTCTTTGCCTCTACCACCCCAAGAGTATTGATGTGATAGTATAGATGTATTTGGTGTTAGTATTCTATACCCTTTCTTACCAGTTAAAAATAATAGTAGCCCACAACTAGCGATCATTCCAATACCATAAGTATGTATGGGTATCTGTGACCCCTTCATTATATCTATCAACGCAAAACACGCATTGGCATCTCCACCTGGTGATGATATGATTAGTTTTAAATGATCTTTACGATCTTTACCTTTCTTTAGATTCTCTTGTAGAATCCATTCAATAACATTCGCACAACTTTCTTGATCAATACCTTCCATTAGAAGATATATTCCGTTATCAGTTATCTTATAACTCTTTTTCTCTGCCATAATATTATTTTTTTACTGTTTTTTTTCTTTTGGGTTTTATAGTGCCCTTTCTTGGAACTACCCCAGCTTTAGGTATTGTTCTCTTCTTACCTAACAGCTCATCTATATCTCTTATAAATTGATCTCTTCTGCTTTTTTCTATTGAAATTATGACTTGGTCGTGGGTATACCCCCTAGATGTCATATTCAAATAAAAATTCTTGTTAAATGTTGATGGTTTAAACATAATAAAACATTTTAATAAATCGAGATGGTATTACCCATCCCGATTATTATTTACTATTCCTCAGTACCTGTAGTACCTTCAGTTCCAGTAGTCTCAGTAGTTTCTGTAGTAGTTTCTACAGTTTCTTCTGTTGTAGTTGTTTCTTCAGTTGGTGTAGTAGCAACAGTTTCTGTTTCTGTTGTAACCTCAGCCTCAGTTCCTTGTGTTGAACAAGCAACCATAAAACAAACAACTAATAACGATAATAAAAATCTCATTTAATTAAATTTATTTCCTTGTTATTATTATCACATAAATATACACATATAATTTTAGTTTATCAATACAAAACTGTGATATTTATAAATAAATGTTTTATTATGGATAAGAAAGGATTAGAAATGGTTATAAAAAGTATTGGGGTACAAACGTTGTATCACACATAAATGAAAAAAGAATTAATTACTGAGATGAGTTATACGGATATTAGTCCTGAAGAAATTATGAGGGCTAATAAATCTAGTAGGGGTAGTGGTGCTGTTGGACCTAACGCGCTAACCCCTCGTATGGTATTACAGTATATTAAAGATACTGGTAACAAAGATATAAAAATATTAGATTTTGGTTCTGGTAAAGATGCCAAACATACATATGCGTTAAGAGAGTTAGGGTTAGATGTGACTGCACATGATTTTCATAGTAATATAAATGATGAACATCATGATCCTAATGCATTAGAAAGAGTTTATGATATTGTATTTGCAAGTAACGTATTAAATGTACAAGGTTCAGAAAATATGATGAGGAGGACTATTGAGGATGTTTTAAATTCTATGAGTAATGATAGTATATTTATCGCAAATTTCCCTACTTCACCTAGATATGGGTTTGAGACTGCAAAAGAAGCAAAAGAAATATTAGAAGATTATTTTGATGTAGTAGTAATACATGGAAGTGATGGTGGTAGAACTAGTAGTCCTGTATGGTCAATGAAGCGTAAAGATTCTCTTAAACCTCTATATACATAGGGTTTTTTTATGCAAAACATATATTATTAGGTCTATAATAACCCAAATTCAGGGTGGTAATTGACCTTATTATATCTCTAAATTGTTGCATTACAAAAAATATATCGTACATTTGATACCTATTAAGGCAACATAAAATAATAAAAGGATGATGGTATCAATGATAGTGGCGTTTCTTCTTAAAAACACAGTAGAAAACTTAGTTGTCCCAACAAAGCGCTGTATTCTCTGAAGTGTGAGAAGGCTTTACCGTCAAATGGTAATAAATAGTACTGTCATTTTGTCAGTTGTTTTTGACAAAAGTGGTAATAACTTGTAATGGCACAGGTTTTGACTATAAGTAAATCAAATAATAATAATTAAAAACTAAAATTTAAAGTTATGTTTGATTTACTAACAAGAAAAAACAATTTAGAACCATTATTAAATGATCTGTTTGATGATGTATGGAGAACGTCTAACAACTTCTCAAGAAACCTAGGTATCGATTTACCTTATAACATGGACGAAACCGAAAAAGAGTATATATTAGAAATTGCTCTACCAGGCTTTACAAAGAAAGACCTTTCAATTACTTTTGAGGAAAATCTTTTATTCATCTCTCACGATGCCGATGAGAGTGGTGAAGATTTTAGTTGGAAACATTCATTTAAGAAGTCTTTCAAATTACCAAACAATGTTGTAAGCAACAAAATTGTGGCTAAGTTCGAAGATGGGATTCTAAAAGTGATAGTACCAAAAAAAGTTGAGGCTAAAAAAGTTGTCAACGTAGAGATTAAATAATAAAATTACAAAATTAAACTACAAATCATGGGAAAAATTCTAGGAATTGATTTAGGAACTACCAATTCATGTTGTGCTATTATGGAAGGTGGAGAACCTAAAGTTATCCAAAATGAAGAAGGTAAAAGAACTACTCCGTCGATTGTTGCGTTTATGGAAAATGGTGAAGTAAAGGTTGGTGACCCTGCAAAAAGACAGTCAGTTACCAACCCTACTAATACCATCTATTCAGCAAAACGATTTATTGGGTGTAGATTTACTGAAGTTAAAAAAGAATCTGGTTTCGTACCTTACTCTGTTGTTAAAGGTACTAACAATACTGCCAGAATAGATGTAAATGAGAAGAAATATACACCACAAGAGATATCAGCTTATGTTCTACAAAAGATTAAAAAATATGCCGAAGATTATGTGGGTAGTGAAATAAAAGAAGCGGTTATTACAGTACCTGCTTTCTTTAATGACTCACAACGACAAGCCACTAAAGAAGCTGGTCAAATTGCTGGTCTTGATGTTAAAAGAATTATCAACGAACCAACTGCAGCTGCATTGGCATACGGTTTAGATAAAAAGGATCAAGAATCTAGAGTAGCTGTCTATGATTTAGGTGGTGGTACTTTCGATATATCTATATTAGAATTAGGTGATGGTGTATTCGAAGTTAAATCAACCAATGGTGATACTCACTTAGGTGGTGATAACTTTGATGAAGCTATAATAGAATACTTAGTTGGTGAGTTTAAAACTGATGAAGGTTTTGATCTAACAAAAGATGTTATGGCTCTTCAAAGACTTAAAGAAGCTGCTGAGAAAGCTAAAGTAGAATTATCTTCTTCTTCTGAGACTGAGATAAACTTACCTTATATTACAGCAACTGAAAGTGGACCTAAACACTTAGTAAAGAAACTGAGTAGATCTAAGTTTGAACAATTGGTTGATGATCTTATTGTTAGATCCATTAAACCATGCAAACAAGCTCTTAAAGATTCTGGTTATAAAACTTCAGATATTGATGAGATTATATTAGTTGGTGGGTCAACACGTATTCCTAAAGTACAGGAAGCTGTTGAGAAGTTCTTTGGTAAAGCACCGAACAAAGGTGTGAACCCTGACGAAGTTGTTGCTTTGGGTGCCGCTATTCAAGGTGGTGTATTGGCAGGTGATGTTAAAGATGTATTGTTATTAGACGTTACTCCTTTATCACTTGGTATTGAAACAATGGGTGGAGTTATGACAAGACTTATTGATTCTAACACTACAATACCTACTAATAAAAAACAGACCTTTTCTACTGCTGCCGATAACCAACCATCTGTGGAGATTCATGTTCTACAAGGTGAAAGGACAATGGCAGGCGACAATAGAAGTATTGGTAAGTTTATGTTAGATGGTATTCCACCGGCACCAAGAGGAGTCCCACAAGTAGAAGTTACTTTTGATATTGATGCTAATGGCATTTTAAGTGTTTCTGCAAAAGATCTTGGAACTGGTAAGGAACATAATATAAAGATTGAGTCCTCAACTGGTTTATCTGATGAAGATATAGAAAAGATGAGAGAGGATGCTGAAGCAAATGCTGAGGCTGATGAGAAAAGGAGAGAAGAAGTTGATCTCGTAAATAATGCTGACGCCTTGATTTTCTCAACTGAAAAGCAAATCAAAGAATTCGATGAAAAGTTAGGTGATGATGATAAGAAAGAACTGGAAGACATCTTATCTAAATTAAAGAAAGCTAAAGAAGAAAAAGATTTAGATAATATAAAAGAACTTAAAGAGGAACTGGAAACCAAATGGCATGGTATCTCTTCTAAGTTGTATGAACAGACTGGTTCTTCTGGTGAAGAAAAAAGTGATGAAGGTGTCGAAGACGCTGAATTTGAAGAGGTTGATTAAACAATATTTAAAGGGGTAATTATTTTACCCCTTTTTATTTACCTTTCCACATTATTTTCGTATATTTATTATTAATGGGAAAACCTGATAAAACAGCCGCTGATATATATGAAAAATCAGTAAACCTAACACCATTACAAAGACGGAATGCTAGGAACTTTTTACTACTACACTACGACGACCTACCTACACTAAGAACAAACCTAAAAGAATACTTCACAAGACTAAAAATCAAATATCTTGGTTTTAGTGTGGTCAAAGATACTGAGACACACTTAGAAGTTAAAATTGGTTTTGCTGGAACTAATTACTGGGTAAAGATTAAAAAGGGAGATCCAATAGTTGAGGATGACCCCATTGTTGATCAGGAATAGAGTTACCATCTAAAGAAATTGTCTTTAACACCTTCTCAGTCTTTCTATCTATCACAGTTACCTCATCGATAACATCTTTCAATATCTTACCACTAAATTTATCTTCAACCAAACTAATTGGTGTTCCAAAACATTCATCAGGTTCTTTATTATACTTCATCTTCTTCTGAACTACTGCAAACCTACGTGACGCATGTCCTAAGAACTCACAGGTAACTCGTTCTGATGTTGTATCACCTTTCCTTATGGAAACAATAACACTCTTATGTCTGTTTATATATGTAGACACACAATGTTTCTGATGTGACCCTTCTTCAATGTAATCATAAGAGTCAACCAATATCTTTGGGTAGTATGTTTGACCAGCAAACTCTATAGGTTGTTCTATGTTCTCAATAAACTTATCTTTAAAGTTTCTTTTAACATATGTGTTGGACTTAAACTCTTCTTCTATCTTTGTTAGTTGGAAATGAGCTCTATTAAAGTCTACTACTGTTCCATACCTTATTTTATGTTCGTAATTATACTCTCCAAGCAATCTCTCTCTGAGAACAATATGGTCAATAATCTCTTGTATTCCAACACCGTTATTCAATAATTGTATTATCCTTCTCTTCTCGCTGATATCCAATAGTTCTTTAACAACAGACTCACATAACTTCCTTTCCTTTTCTAAGTTATCTCCTTCTTCTTCAAATAAATCACATTCTCTTCTACCTAATTTAACCCTTGAAAGATCCTTCAGAATCCAGATGTAATCATTTAGATATGTCTGTAACCCCACTATAGTGTCTGTGTTGACTTTAACTATGTTGTCCTTACCCAATAGGTGAAAAAACAATCTAAGTGTTGTGATGTTCAAATTTGGGTTGGTGTTCAATAGTTTCTGTGTATGTTTGCTTTTTATACCGTACCTATCCAATACTGCCGGCACTAATTTCATTTTGTTTTTCCTAAAGTTTCTCATCCCAGGATAATGGTTGATCAAAAGAGGTTTCCATTGATCAGGTACTTTAATACCCCTTAAATTTATGAACGTACCCATTATTGCATATTCTAATAATAAAGCTTTGTCTGAGACACCCCTCATTAGTTTCTTTGTGAATATATCATCATCACCAACTAACTCATCAATAAAAGTATATAATGGTTCATACAGTCTTGGGATGTTTATATTCACTGAATTCTTATATGAGTCTATCCATCTAAGAGCTGTCTCTACTGTATTGAATAAGCTATGAAAGAAATTTCTTTTAACACTACAAATTCTTTTTCTATTTCTAAATGCCCTTACAACCATAAAGAAATCTTTTGTCTTTGTATTAAAAGTAAAATGATAACTATGTGATTCCTTTTTGAAATAATGAATACCAATTCTCTTTTGTTTGTGACAGAAATAAAACTTCAACGATATTTTATTATCGTATTTCTCACAAACTACAGTGACTCTATCTATAACAGACTCATTCTCCTTTGCTAATAGTTCTTTTTTTGATGGGTCGTTTATGGTCTTATCAAATTGCCATGTCTCACCGTCAAATGTTCTCCTTGTTTTTAAATGATCGTGTCTGTATCTACTAGAAGGATATAAATATTCAGGATCCAAACCCATTGGTGTGATCATTTCAATATCTACATAAGGTAAAAATGTTGTGGTTTGGATTATCTCAAACGATCCTTTACATAGTAGTTCTCTTTTCATATTTAAACATTTCTTCCGTTCTCGTAAATGTGTTTTACTGTTGGAAACCTTAAAGATATTCCACCCTCTTGATTATATGACTCCTCGAAGTATTGTACAGTTATGGTTTTACCAAGTAATTCCTCCGGATTGTCGTAATATTGTATTCTTTGTTCCTGACTAAACCCAGAACCAACACCAACCTTATATCCTTTGTGTTCTATATAAACCTGTGCCAACATAGGTCTTACAACCTCTTTACCTTCTTTGATTATCCTGTGTTGTTTGAAGTCCATATCAACAACCTCGTACTCTTCATCCAAAAATGATTTAACTTTGAGTAGATTTTTTGTTCTTTTACCTTCATAACTAACATTCTTTCTCAACATAAGTCCTTCGTAACCTTTTTTCTGAGCATCGGCATTCAATTCTGCAAAATGATTGTCATCTATGACTTCTATTTGTGGTAAAATACTAAGGTATTGAGATTTTTCTATCGGCAAAACCTTCAATGATTTTAATCTGTCTCCAAGAGTTATGTCCCCTGACTTCTTACCAAAGGATTCTAATGGTAACATATCGAATATTTTATATTGTGGATTATCAATGGTGTGATCCTTCTTCCTTATCTCTTTCATTACCCCTTGGAAGTCTTCATTACCTTCATTATCTATCAAACATAACTCCCCATCAAATACTAAATATTTAGAACCAATAGACTCAATGGACTCTAATACTTTACCTAAAGTTTCAAACTCCTTACCTTGACGTGAATAAGCTTTGGCTTTTCCGTTACTATCAACAACGATAACACATCTAACACCATCTAATTTCCTACTAGCATACCAAGTATCATTTTCAAAGTCTACTAACTTTGACTCATAAGGACGTGCCAACGCAACATCAAATGTTGGTATCAAATTAGGTATTACTTTATTGATTACAGAATCGCTGGCTCTGATTTCTAAATTCTTATCTATAATAGAATATATTATATCCTCATACCCTTTCACATTTTTATCAAATACAAAAGCATTGACAGCTTCGATAGCTTTATGACCTGTGATTGTACGATCAGTTAGATCATCCAACAACCCAAATATGTTACCTTCGTAATTGTTTATGGTTGACACTAAGTCATTCCTTTTCTTACAATTACTTGAAGTAACATTAAATTGTTTATACGGATTGTATGTATATTCCAATACTTTTGTTATAAAATTATCGGTTGAGTGATTACCTAATATTTCTTTTTTGGTGTTCAGTGACGATGTGTTCTTCATCTCACTAACAAAACCTTGTAGTTTTTTAAAATTTCCCATAATTGTTATTTATTATATAACAAATATACGAAAAAATTCTGAGAAATCCAAACTATTCTACGGTAAATGTGTATCTTTTTGAACCACCGTTGTTGTCTTTGGAATATAATTTAACCGGTGCTCCCCATAAAAATCTAATGTTTTGCATTACATCATCTCTGGTTGTGTCATCTAATTCAATATTATTTCTAAGATCGTGGTATAAAACTAATCTCCTATCTGTTCTTGTATCGGCTTTTATAACCTGTATATCTGGAACATAGAAGTCTCTTTCATATCTCCTTGATAGCTTTTGTCTTATGTCTTTGTAACCTCTCTCATTATGTATTGCACTTATAATGTAATTGTCTTTATCCTCATCATCTGTAACCGCAAATAATTTCATATCTCTCATAACCTTTGGTGATAAAAATTGTAGGATGGCACTATCATCTCTATAGTCATCAACCATATGATGAAACATCTCCAACCAATCTTTGCCGGCAATATTAGGAAACCATTTCTTATCTTCCGCTGTTGGGTTCTTACACATCCTCTTTACATCCATCCATATATTAAAACCTAATGTGTATGGGTTTATCTGTGAATAGTATTTAGAATTATATGCTGGTTGTGTTAGTACACCAGAATGGTGTTTAATAAACTCTAACATAAATCCATCATCTACATAACCTTCATCATACATCTTCTGAACAATGTGGTAGTGAGCAAAACAAGCAGTAGCCTCGTTACATACTTTAGTTTGACCTTGAGGGTAAAAGTATTGTGATACCTTTCTAACTATTCTAATCAACTCCTTCTTCCATTGTGGTATTGGAGCGTTTTTCTCAAGAAAATAAAGTATGTTTTCTTCTGGGTGTTTAGGTATTTTCTTACCCTTCTGTCTAACATAATCTTTAATATTAAATTCTTTTGGTATTGTTTTCCATAATGGATTGTAGTTCTCTTCTTTTGCCGACATTCTTTTCTTTAAACGCTTCTTTTCCTTCTCAACAGATAACTTAGGCGGTTTCTTATATTTGTCTACACCATAATCCATAATAGAATGACAAGCATCTAATACATCCTCAACATCTTCAGGACCATACTTATCTTCACAGTCAGAAACAAACTTCTTTGCAAATTTCATATAGTCAATAATGTGATCAGCATCAGTCCATTGTTTAAACATATAATTGTTTTTAAAGAAATGATTGTGACCCTGAGCAGCGTGTGCCAATACTAATACCATTAAACATGTTGAGTTGTCTTCCATATTGTATGAGATACATGGGTTGGAATTGATGACCATTTCATATGCTAACCCTTGTCTACCTTTCTGATAGTTGGTAGAGTTCATAACATATGATTTACCAAACGACCAGTGTCCATAACTTATTGGTAACCCTATCAATGAGTATACGTCTAACATCTGCTCTGAAGATATTATCTCTATTTGATTTGGGTATATGTCTAACTTCAAATACTCCTTACCAATCTTAGCAGTTATTTCGTCGGCATAAGCAATGGTGTCGTAGTTCCAATCTGATCTGGAAAACAACTCTCTGATCTGTTTCTTACTTTTTTTAACGTACATCTTTAACTTTCTTTTTAAACAATGACTTAAACACCGGCCATATCTCATTCACATCATTTAGATATTTCATAGCGAAATTACCATAATCTCTTTCCATTTGTGAATACTCTTGCCATAATACTGACTCCATAACATTATTTACTGTACTATAAATACTATCAACATCCCTACCTATTTCAACATAAGCCATGTATTGTATTTCTTTTAATAACTTAGACAATATGACCACACAATCTTGAGCATCACTTCTTCCCCACACATCACCATCACTGGCTTGACACAAATATATGTTCCACTTAGAGAGGTCATATCTCTCATCAATAATGTCTTTTGCCAACTTCAATGCTGGTGCAACTATAGTACCACCAGTCTCTCTAGCATTGAAGAACTCATCCTCACCCACCTCATTGGCTTTAGTGTGGTGTCTAATGTAAATTATATCAACATCTTTATATTGTTTCAATAAAAACAAATACAAAAAGAAATAAAATCTCTTAGCTATATCCTTTTCTCTTTGACCCATAGATGCTGATACATCCATAACACAGAACATAACAGCTTGTGTTATTGGTTCTGGTCTTGGTTCAAAGTTGTTATACTTTAAATCTATATCATCTAAAAAAGGTATTGTCTTAGCTTGTTTTCTAACTCTCTCAATTTCTTTTAGTAATTCAGGTGTTGGGTTCTTCTCATATTCTTCTTCTAACTTCTTTAGTTTCTTATCAAATATGGATTTAACACCGATACGTCTAGCCATAGACTTCTTTAAACTCTCTTTAATATTTAATCTTGCAGGAATACCAGAGGTTGTATATCCAGCTCTAGACATTTTAGTTGAGGTTTCCCTCGACATAAACTTTTTAACTAAATTGGGTAACTCTAAATCATCAAAGAAATATTTGAAGAACTCTTCTTTGTTTATATCAATAGCAAACTCGTCAGTACCTTCTCCTTCCTTACTACCTTTTCTACCAGCT
>Ga0208299_1000665_pt1 | contig 30315 bp, 40 predicted proteins | sample 15_taG_FD_184089 | JGI IMG/M metagenome (GOLD analysis project Ga0208299, IMG submission 184089) | Marine viral communities from the Subarctic Pacific Ocean - 15_ETSP_OMZ_AT15312 metaG (SPAdes) (version 2) | ecosystem: Environmental > Aquatic > Marine > Oceanic | place: Pacific Ocean | collected...
TTTAAAATTGGTAAGAATGAAGATATGCCAGACGCGCTTAGAGAATATTTAAACTTTCGGCTCGATTATTTATACGAGCTAGAAGAAGAAAAAGACAGAATGAATGGAATACCAAAAGGAAAAAAATGATGAGTGATACAGAGACTTTATTTTCGAGTGAGATTGAAAGATATTATTATAATTATTTGAAAAAAAAATTAGATGGAAAATTAAAAGACGAATCAATGTGTGAGGGGGACACTGAATATTTATTAAAATTGAAAGATAGACTAAAGTTTTATGACAGTTTAATTGAAGGGAGCGAGATATTTAGGACTATAGGGGCCTCTAATATTCGGATGGAAGATATTGATGAACATGTAGTTAAGTTAATCCTAGAAGAGGAAAAAAATGATGAGTCATGGTTTTCTTGTCATCAAGTATCAGATGAAGAGGAAAAAAATGACTAACGCATTTTCAAAGTATTTAGGACCAGAAGATAGAATTCATTCTGCAATTGTGGAGTATTTAAAATATGCACAACCTAAAGCGCTTTATACCCATATAGCAAACGAGGGAAAGAGAAGCAAGTTTGAAAGATATAAGATAAAAATACTAGGATTAAAGGCTGGAATGCCTGACTTGATGTTCTTCGATAGAAACCAAGACTACGTTGGATTAGCTATCGAAGTCAAGGCAAACAAGAATAAAGTCACTCAAGCGCAGGACTTTTGGTTAAAAAGCTTAGAAGAAAACGGATGGCGATGCGCAGTTGTTTATTCGTTTGAAGAAGCTAAGCTAGAAATAGATGCTTATTATTTTAAGCACAGGAGATAAAAAATGATAAGCCAAACAAACTTAAATGAATTTAACAAACAACAAGAAATAATCAACCATAACTGTTTGGAGAGTATGACAACTTTTTTTAAAGAACTTCTTGATTCTTGTTGTGGTCCTGATGATTTAGAAAAAGAGCTAGACATAACAAGGGGGGACGCTCTTATATATGATTTGATTTCCACAGTAAATGAGGCATTAAAATCTCATAGGAACCTTGTTAAAAAATTTGGTTTTTATGTAAACTCTGAGCTATATCAAAACTTGGCCTATTCTGAACTTTGTTTAAGGGGTCGCGATAATTTGGATTTTTTATTTGATTCTTATGAGAGGTATTTTATGGGCTACAGTATTTACGAGGAGCACCTACTTGAAGAATGGCTGCGTATCCCCTCGTTCGTAGTTGAACTTAAAAGAATAGAAATAATGGAACTTAAAAAGGAGATAAAAAATGAAAAAGAGTTATAGCTTTTTTCTAGGTGTAGCAGAGGCATTCAAAAGAACACGCAAGATTGAACTTCCAGTAAAGACAAAAGAAAAACCAAATCCTCCTGTGGTATTAACTTATAATGAAAAAGGGTTAGTAGTTCCTAAACCGATTAGACCAGAATTGCCGCAGGATTTAAAATATAGATATACGCCAACTGAATTTAGCGGAGGAATGTAAAATGAAAATAACAATTGAACTCGATACTACGAACGAACCAGATTGGTATACTTATGAAAACTTTATGAATGCAAATAAGCTTAGCTCTATCTTAGAGAGGTTCGAGCGTGAGCTAAGGTTGTGGGGGAAGCATGAAGACATTCCGCCATCACTTGAGACAATAGTAAAAACATATTATGAGATAAAGACAGAAGAAGAGCTTTTAACGTTTTAAATTTAAAGGAAAATTAAATGACAACTAAATGCAGCAGATGCACTAAATGTAAAGGTCGAAAAAATATAATGGGGACGGGTTATGTTATGAAAAAATGTCCGCTATGTGATGGAGTTGGTTACCTCGAGTCAAAAGCCAGAGAAAAGAAAGTAGAGCATGTCGAAGAGATTGTTACTATTCATGTGCAGCCAAAAGAAGTTGTAGAAGCTGAGCGTGAGCCGGAAGTTGAACCGGAGGTTGAAGCAAAACCTGAGCCGGAAATCAAGAAGGAGGCAAAGCCTAAACCTAAGCAAAAATCTAAACCTAAGAAGAAGAAGAAAAAATAATGCCGAGAAAGAAAAAGACTGTGGAGGTGATGACTCCAAAGGAGCAGAAGTTCGCAGAAGAGATTGTTACTAGCGGAAGTCGCGGCAAAGCAATGGAAGCTGCGGGTTACAAAGGTAATAATGCAGCTAGAATAATGAAAAATCCTGCTGTGGCCGAGTTCTTAGAAAATTTTAAAAGGAAAGTTGAAAAGAAAGTTCTGTGTTCTTATGAGTGGAAAATTAAAAAGCTTATCGAGATTGTTGAATATGAGGGAGACTATGACCAGCATGGGAATCTAAGGGTAGATAACAGAGCTAAGATTGCCGCGTTAGCTGAACTTAATAAGATGCAAGGTCATTACGCTCCTACGTCAACAGTTACTATAGATGTAGATAACTCAGAACAACTCCAAAAAGCTGCTAGACTTTACATAGACAAATTAAAGGAGTTCTAATGACTGCCTCTGATTATGAAGTAAATGAACTTATTGATGATTGCACTCACTCGCTTTTAGCATTCACCCGATTGTTTTATCGTTTAAGGACAGGCAGAGACTTTCTTCTAAGCAAGCCAATCGGGCGAGAGTCTCATCACTTAACTATTTGTCGAGCATTGATGAAAGTTTTTAAGGGTGAGACACAGAACTTAATTATCAATGTCCCTCCTCGCTATGGAAAGTCCGAACTTGTTATTCACTTCATAGCATGGGCGCTAGGTAACCTCCCGGACTCTAACTTCTTATATACTTCCTATGCATTAGCGTTGGCTCGAAAACAGACTCAAACAATCAGGAGCATTATCACTCTTCCAGAGTATCGCTCTATCTTCAATGTTGAAATGTCTCAAACCGTAGCGGCTAAAGCTGACTTTGAAACAAAGAATGGCGGCTCAGTATACGCAGCAGGTTCTGGCGGTACGATTACTGGTCGTGGTGCGGGCATTCAATATTGTGAACGCTTTGGGGGCGCAATCATTATCGATGACATTTACAAGCCAGATGAGGTAACCTCTGATGTAATCAGGGAAGGAACAATCGACTGGTATTACAATACTCTCCAATCTCGGGTTAATTCGCCTACTACCCCCATCATCTATATAGGTCAGCGACTACATGAACATGAGTTAGTCACTGACTTTTTAGGTGAGAGGGAGTGGGATGAGGTTATTATTCCGGCTCTTGATGAGGCAAACAACCCTTTAAATCCTGCTCAACATGACTTAGCTGCTTTGCTTAAGATAAAAGAAAAGTCTCCTTATGAGTTTGCGGCTCAATACCAACAAAACCCTGTTCCGGCTGGGGGTGGTATCTATAAGCGAAGCTGGTTCTACCTTACAGATGATGAGCCAGAGATATTATCTACATTCATTACTGCCGATACAGCAGAGACTGACAAAGATTGGAACGATGCATCTGTCTTTAGCTTTTGGGGTGTCTACAAGGTTAAGAACGAAGAATCTATTACAGGTCAATATGCATTGCATTGGCTTGCTTGCAGAGAGATAAGAGTTGAGCCGGCTTATCTTGAAGGCGAGTTTCGGTCTTTCTACTCTGAATGCAGCCGTTATAAAATCCCGCCACAGCTCGTGGCAATAGAAAAGAAATCAACCGGTGCCACTCTGGTATCTATATTAGATAAACTAAGGGGCATAAAAGTTCAGGGAATTGAAAGAACAAAAGCGAGCGGAAGCAAGACAGCTCGATTCCTAGAGATGCAATCTTTGATATCCCAGAAATTAATTTCCTTACCACGAAATGGGAAGCATACAGAGATGTGCATAACTCATATGTGCAAAATAACAGCTAACGATAGTCACGCACATGACGACATATGCGATACAGTCTATGATGCTGTTAAGATAGGACTTATTGATAAGTACTTAATAAACACACTCGATTCGGCTTCAAATTCAAAATCTGAGGCGGCATCACAAATCATGGGCGCCATGAACCGACGCAACGACCTACGGAGAACAAGAAATGTCAAGACGCATAGCTAAAAGATACACCGACCGGATACAAGAATTTAAAGACAACGTACGTATTTCAAATGAATACTTCGAGAAGAACTATAAGGCTTATAACAGATACAGGAAAATAGTTTTTGAGTCGACTATTGATGACTCAGAAAGAAGTGTGCTTATCGATTTAAACAAGCCGCTAGTTGAGTTCAATGTACTAGAAGCTTATATCTCACGTCTTCGTGGGGAATTCTCTAAGCAGCAACCTTCTGTGAAAGCTAAAGCTTATGAGGATGACCCTCAAAATCCTGGGTTACCTGATTTTATCGCTGGATATGTTAGGTCTAAGATTGAAGAAGCGAATAACGAGGAGAACATGGAGTATGAGTGTTACACCGATTTGCTCTCTGGAGGCTTTAGTGTTGCTAAAGTTTGGACTGAGTACCAAGGCGAGCAAACATTCAACCAATCCATCAAGCTTGGGCGAGTCTTTGACCCTACCCTTTGTGGGTTTGACCCGATGGCTAGGAAACCGCATAAAGGCGACGGTAACTTTTGTTTTGAGCTATTCCCAATCACCAAAGAACGAGCAGAGAAAGAATTCGGAATAAAAACCGATAAGATAAGCTTTACCAGAAACTTTGAGGGCTTCAGTTGGTTCTATAATAATGGTCAGCAAGATATTCTTCTTATCTGTTATTACTACGAAAAAGAGAAGCACACTTATAAAATTCATCAATTAGCTAATGGCCAAACCATTACTGATGATGAATACAAATCTATGCTGGAACAATGGGATTCAATTGCCATGCCACCGGCTATAGTGCACACCAGAGAGACTTACTCTAACGAAGTAGTGCGATACACTATGTACGGAGATGAAGTCATTGAGCGCAAACGTACGATGTTTGATGAGCTTCCATTAGTCTTTGGTGCAGGTAGTATTATCAGACTTAGACAAAACAGTGATGGCGGTGCATATGAATTAACAAGGCCATACATCTATCAAGCTATGGGCGCGCAAAAACTTAAGAACTTTGCGGGACAATCTTTAGCTAACGAGCTTGAGAATACGATTCAACATAAGTTTAAAGTATCTAAAGATACAATTCCTCCGGAATATGTTGATGCTTATACTGACATTCAAAAAGCCTCTGTTTTAGTTTGGGACGAGTTTAAGGACGGCAACCCTGATGTTCGGCTGACACCTCCGGCCGAAATAGCTCGTCCCCCCATTCCTGCTGAGTTTGCAGGCACTTTTGGAATGACCGACGGGTTGATACAATCAATCTTAGGTTCTTATGACGCATCTCTCGGGATTAACAACAATCAACTCTCTGGAGTAGCGATTGTAGAAGGGGCTACGCAATCAAACGCAACGGCTATGCCTTTCATCGTTGGCATCTTGCAAATGTATACACGCATGGCTGAGATTGTGACTTCTTTGATTCCTAAAATTCACCAGACACCGGTATCGGTTCCTATTATTAACGCTGATGGGTCACATGCTTATCAAATGCTTAACCAGCAAGAGGGCGTTAACACTCAATACAAGAAAGGCGCCATTAAGATTAATATCTCAGCTGGAGCTAATTTCTCTATTCAGAAATCTAGGACTTTGCAGCAATTGGAAACGATTTCTAAAATGTCCCCTCAAATTGCACAGTTCTTAGCTGAAGAAGGCGTGCCATACATTCTTGATAACGTTGAGATGCGTAACATTGATTTACTCAAAGAGAGATTTGAACAATGGCAGCAGAAACAACAGCAACTCATGCAACAACAGCAACAGATGCAGCAGCAAATGCAACAGCAAGCCATGCAGAACAACCCGATGGCTCTTAAGCGTGAAGAATTGATGATGAAAGCTCAGATTGAGCAAGAGAAACTGGCTGAGCAAGCGCATCAGGACAGCATTAAGAACAATATGGATGTAGCTAAGATTCAGATTGAGCAAGAAAAGGCTGAAATGGACAGGACTAAGATGTTTCTAGAGATGCAAGAAGCTGAAATGCAGGGCAAAGTTCAATTAACTAAAGCGGCTACTGAGCAGTTCGCTAAAGAAGCAGAAATGGAGATGAAGCAAGAAGAACATCGCATGCAGCAGGCTAGAGCAGCTGTAGATTTGCAGAAAGCTCATATCGATAAAGAAAAATAGTTGGATTCTGAGGTTTTGTGGCTATACTCTAATCTGGTGGTTACTTATAGTGAAAGTTTAAGCCCTTTTTACCCACACGAATAAGCAACCACCTCTACCGAGCGCTGTAGCGATATCGGCGCTCGGTTTCTCGAGCGTTCTTTTAAATCGTTGGACGCTCGATTTTTACCCCCAAAAATTCAAAACTTAGGGTTTACCCTTATAATTTGACATTGTAGCATTTTGTGGCTAGTCTCAAATTATTGATGCATTTTTGACTTGTAAAGAAAGGTCAGAGTATCAGTGCGTAACGTATGCGCTAATACGGAGTACGGAGTCATCCGGTAAACTGACCGACACTAGGTCGCTAATCTAGGCATTACCGTAACGGGGAAATAGTTAAAGAGGAATTTATGGCTGAAAATGAATCGGTGAATGAAGAATCATTAGAAACTGGTGAGATGACAGCTCCAAATGATGAGAAGCCAACAGAAAAGATGGTGCCTCAATCCGTGGTCGATAATGTTGTTAAACATGCAAAAGCAAAAGCTTATGCGAATGGTCACAAAGAAGCACTTAAATCTTTTGAGGATAAAAACATGGACGAGCAACCTATTTCCACAGAACCTGCAACACAAGCTCCTGCCCCTTCTGTAGGCGGTATGAGACAAGTTTCCCAAGAAGAAATCCAAGCTATGGTTGAGCAAGCTTCATTGAAGCAAGCTGAACAATTGCAACGTCAGATGCACGAACAAGCGCAACAAGAACAAGCAAATAAGATAGCCCAGGAATTTTTAGGGAAGATGAACCATGGTGCAAGTAAGTATGATGATTTCTCAGAAACGGTAAAAGAACTAGACCTTCCTAACATGCCTGAGATTGTGCAATTAGCTAACGGGGTGGATAACACTCATGACGTAGTTTATGAGCTTGCTAAAAACCCAAACAAATTGGCTAATTTAATGATTTTATCCCAAAAATCTCCGGGATTAGCGAAACGACAAATGTTAGAACTTTCGAACTCTATTACCAGCAATGAAAATGCGTTGAATCAACCAAAAACACCGGAACCATTAAGTCAAATAAATCCCTCACCAACTAGCACGAGTGACGGTGAGATGACTTTAAAAGATATGAAGAAGCTCTTTAGAGGCTAATCTAGATTTAAAAGTTTGTAGTACCGTTATTCATAATTATTTTAATATTATGAGGATTGAACAATGGCATTACCTACAAACATTCTTCAGAACGTTGCAACATATCAAATGTCTGAATTGGCATACTTGCAAAATCTGAATGCCTTCATTAGCTTAGCTAATACAAAATTTAAGGATTTTCAAAAGTTTAAAGGGAACTTAGGTTCTTCTGTAACTTTCGACCTTCCATCAAGATTCACTTCTAGCGACACTTTAGTAGCAACCTTCCAAGCGTCTGAGCAACGTGCTCACACATTGACTGTTGACCAAGCTAAAAACGTATCATTCGCAGTTAGTAATCAACAAGAACTATTTAATTTAGACCCTATCGACTATATGAACAAGTTCGGTAAAGCAGCTGTAGAAGAACTCGGCGCTGCAATCGAATCTAATGTTGCTGACAATATTGCTCGTCAACATACATATCGTTTCTATGGTGATGGTATTACTCCAATCAATAGTTACAACCAATTAGCTAAAATGTTAGCTTTCTACCGTAACTATGGTTCAGCTCCAGGCAAATTAGACGTTATCCTTCCAGATATGGTTGTTCCTGATATCGTAAGTTCTGGTTTAAATCAATTTGCTCCTCGTCGTAATGACGAAGAAGCTATGAGCTGGGAACTTGGAAACTGGCATCAAGCTGATTTCTTTCAATCTAACTTCTTACCTTTACATACTGCTGGGACTGCTGGTCAAAGCGCTCAAACTTTAACAGTTGTAAGCACAGACGATCCAACTGGTGCGAACATTACTCAAATCACATTTAGTGGGGCTACAGCATCAGATGCTGATGCAATCAAAGAATTTGATAAAATGCAATTCGACGATGGTGTAACAGGTCAACCAAATATGCGTTTCTTGACTTTCGTTGGACACAAATCTAGTGAAAATCCAGTTCAGTTAAAAGTTACTGCTGATGCAGCTGCTACTGGCGGTGGTCAAGTTACTGTAAGTATTTTCCCAGCTTTACAATCTACTGCTGGTGCAGGTCAAAACATTAATAATAATATCGTTGCTGGTATGCAAGTTACTGTATTGCCTAACCATAGAAGTGGTGTTGTTGTTGGTGGTAAAGCAATGTATTTAGCTATGCCTGAGTTACCTGAAGAGGTTCCTTATCCGACTGCTACAGCTCATGATCCAGATACTGGTGTTTCATTACGTAAGTACTTTGGTTCTAAGTTCGGTGAAAACGAACGCGGTATGATTACAGACTGTATTTGGGGTTCTACAATGCCTGATGAATACGGAATGGCTATCATCGTACCTGAGTAATAACAAATAAGAGGATTATAAAAATGGCTCCGATTCTGTAGATGTGGATGTCTTAGGATTCTCTGACAGTTTGTAAACTAAAATAGGCGTTTATTATGGCTTATAATGCGACAAAATTAGCAACAGAAGCTTTCTACCTAACTGGGATAGTAAGCCGCGACTTCGAAACAGTGAGCGGTTCGCAAATAGAAGACGGGATTGAGTTACTGAACGACATTTTAGGGTTAAAATCCGTAGCTAAACGCCTCATTCCTTTTTACCAGGAATACACACTAACAGCGATTAAGGGTCAAGAGGCCTATGACATCCCTGGATTAGTGGATGTTGAGACGATAACTTTCAACATTGATAATGTTCGATATTCCATGACTAAAGAGCATAGAGTTCATTATTTTGGTTCTCCTAGGGCTGATAATATTGAGTCTTTGCCTATGTCATGGCATCTTGAAAGGCAATTAGATGGGAGTAAGCTATACCTTTATTTTCTACCGGATGATACCTATCCGATAAAAATTTGGGGTAAATTTGCTCTCTCTAGTGTCACAAACTTTACAGATTTATCTCTCACTTATGAGCGAAACTATATTGTTTATTTAAAATACCAATTAGCTGCGTTTATATGTGATAGATTTAATACTGAATGTCCTTCGCACGTTTTAAAAGTGCTTGAAGGATTTAGTGAAGAATTTAAAGACATTTCACCAATCGATTTAAGACTGCAAAAGCTTTCTTACTTCCCTGGAAACGATGTTGTTAATTACGCTCAGGTTAATCTTGGCAAAGGATGGACAACTTAATGACTGTAGCTCAAGGTGGAATAAGCACCCTCCCTGTCAATATTGTAGGTTCTAATAAATTCGGTCGTTATCCAAAGATTAATGACTCTGAAACTACAAATATGATTATTTCTGAGGACTGGTTGGTACCTTTTGCTGGTTATGAAAAAGTTATTAGTACTTTCCCAGATGATTTACCGGGACGTGGTATTTTTGCTAGTCGCCGTTATAATCACATCATTCGTGTGGTTCGGGATATCGTCTACGTAATAGACACAAATCTGGCTGTAACAACGATTGGAACTTTAAATACAAACAGCGGTGATGTTTTCATTGCTGAAATCGCGGGGGTGGGAACAACAGGACCTACTCAAATAGGAATTTGCGATAAAAGAGACATTTGGATTTATGACTGGACGGCTCATACTTTTACTTTAGCTGTCTTAGATTTCCAGCCTAATTACTTATCTTCTCATGGCGCTACTTTCTTAGCCGGGGTTACTAACGAACCTTTATGGCGTTTTTCTCAAGTAGGGGATGGTCATATTTGGCCAACAGTGAATACAGGAGCTTTACAATCTAAACCAGATAATGTCGAGGCAATATTTCCTTTTCCTTCTAAAGAAAACGTTCTTATTGTTATGGGTTCAACGGTTGCTGAAATCTGGACTAATACTGGAGCTACATTATTTCCTTATCAGAGGAGTAGTTATACTAACTTTGATTATGGCTGCATTAATTCTTCAACGATTGCATTCTCAGATAGGTTTGTAGTCTGGCTTGGAGCTAATGAAAAGTCAGGAATTGCGTTACTTGTAAGTGATGGCACCAATGTTAATCAGATATCAACTGATGGCATTAACTTTGTCATGGCAAATCTTACTAATCCAAGCAACGTAAATGCATTCTTATTCAAGCAAGATGGGCATTTGCTTTATCAATTTACTTTCCCTGATGACAACATATCTTATGTTTACGATTTTAATACCAAAGCATTCTTTTCTGTAACGGATGAAGATGTAAATTATCATATAGCCAAGTCGATGGTATTTTTTAACAAACTTTATTATTTTGACAGTCTTAAAGACGGTCAACTATACGAATCTAATAGTGCGTTCAATGAACTTGATGGTACATATATGCCTAAGTTCAGAAAAACTAAAAACATTCAGACTCCAACTGGAGATCCTTTTATTGCTCAGAACTTATCTTTTGTTGTTGAGACAGGGGTAAGTAATTCTAACATATTTAGTCAACACCCTTATGACGCTGAAAGCTATTTAACTGCAATGGATACTTTGCAAATTGAAAATTTAACAGTTGGCAATGTAACCAATATTGACGCTGGAACTTCTGGTTTTACCGTAGCTACTATTCAGGTTGGAACAGCAAAATTACCAGAGATTTCAAGTGTCGTAACCGTAGCTGCATCTGTTTTAAGTGGAGGTGAATATTTTGCATTCACTAACGGCTTATCGGTTACTTACAATGTGTGGTATACGGTTGCAGATGTAGGTACTGCTCCAGGTGGGAACGACATTAAAGTAGAGTTAGTAGGCGATGAAAATGCATCTCAAGTAGCTCAACAAACGATTGATAGAATAAACGAACTTATAAGACGCGGCCCTCCTAGAATCGATTTGTCGTTATCACGTGATGGTGGCGTCAGTTATGGTAATAAAGTTGGGTTAGAACTACCTGAGATTGGCAAACGCCAAAGAAAAGTAGATTTTTGGAATATGGGTCGATGCAACCAACTTACATTCCAGCTTCAGTTTTGGGGTGCCACACGTGCTGTTAGCAGCGGTGGGATTTTGAGGTATAGCACATGAAGGTACCAAATTTAAGCATCGGACAGTTTACAGATAAAGAAGGTCATTTGACTCCTGAAGCAAAGAACTTTTTTGCTCTATTGATACAAAACATGCAGGCTGATTTATCTGACGAGGGAATTGTGGCGCCTAGTCAATCAACTGCTACAATTACTTCATTGGCCTCATCAACAAATGGTGCAATCTTATATGACTCAAGCACCGACGAATTAAAAGTTAACATCGGCGGCGTGATGAAAGTCGTTCAAGTAGTTTAGGAGACAAATTATGGATTGGAAAGATATAGGGTTAGCCGCAGGCGGTGGGATTGGCGCAGGATTATTAGGAAGTTTGTTAGGCGGTGGTGGAGCTGGTGAGCAACTAGACAAAATACCAGATGTACTAAAGCAATATATGGGTCCTTATGCAGAAGCAGGTCAACGAGAGTTAGACCCTTATTCTAAAGAACTGCATGGTTTGATATCAGACCCTGGCGCTCTTATGCAAAAATTATCAGAAGGTTATACACCTTCAGCTGGATATCAATTCCAGAAAGGCGAGGCTCTTAAGGCGGCGAAAGATGCAGCGGGTTCCCAAGGCATGTTTGGAACCCCGTCTGCACAAGCGCACGCGGAAGGAATTGCTAGCGGTCTAGCTAACCAAGATTTCAATCAATACCTAAGTCATGCATTAGGTTTGTTTGGGACTGGCTTAAGTGGGCAGCAAGGACTTATTGGACAAGGCCAACAAGCCGCGTCTGGTATGGGTCAAGATATTGCCCAATCCTTGATGTCCAAAGCTGGTCTGGCTCAACAACAACAAAACCAAGAAATGAGCATGTTTGGCGATATTTTAGGTGCAGGTGCAAAAGCTCTGCCATTTTTATAAAGGGGAATTATTATGGCAATCGGCGTAATGCAATTTGGACCAATGGTCGACCCTCTTAAAAGGGCGTTAGAAACCTATAGCCAGCTTGGCCAAGAACAAGAAGCTAAGATGAGGCGCGAAGCTCTCCCAAAACAAATTCAAGCTAATTTACAAAGCCAAGAAGCGATGAATCAGCTAAGACAGATGCAAGCCAAGAAACAAGAACAACAAGCTCAACTTCCTGGTGGTGGCGCACCTCTTACTGGAGCCGCTGGCCAAGTCCAAGGGCTTGAGTCTTTAAAGCACCAATTTGGCGAACAGTCTCCCCAGTATCGGCTAGCGCAAAACATTATGGAATCTCAGATGTCTCGAGGTCGAGCACGGCAATGGACTTCTATGCCAGCTGAATTTAGAGCACAGCAATTAGCTAGAGCAGCTGCTGCTGGAATTGATAGCAATACAGCTAATCAAGCTTTTATGCGGGGCCAAAGTCTAGACGACTTGGTGAATGACGAAAGACAGCGTGGTGGTGAGAAAAGCGAAGCTCATCAGCATGGTCAAACCCAAGCTTTGGCATCCGCACTTTCAGGCGACAAATTACCTCAATACCCCGTCCAAAAAGCGGCATTGGCTCAATCACAGAAACAGGCACAGGCAAGCGCCGGATTAAATGTAATGAATAAATTTATTGCTGATAATGGGGTTGGATATGGTGGTCCTATCGATAACCTAACTAAGAAATGGTATCGCGATGCAATAATGGGAAACCCAAAAGAACAAGACAGAGCAGTGAATTATTTGGCGGCTCACACCTTAACGCCTGAAATTGCTGGCTTAAGAATGAGAATGCAAGGGGGAGCTGGTGGAATTGGGGCAATCCGAGATATAGGAGAAAAGATATTAGGAAATATTCAAATCAATCTAGCTAATTACCCTCCTGAAATTCAAAAGAGAGTACAAAATACTGCAGAAAAAATTCTAGAAGATGCAGTTAATGCAGAAGGGAAACAGGCTCTATCTCGTCAACCGTCGATTACTCCCAGTGAATCTCCAAATGAAGAAAGATTACAACATACTATGAAAAAATATAACCTTTCTCGAGAACAAGTATTATCTGAATTAAAGAAAGCAGGAAAATAATTATGGCTAAAAATTCTGTAGATGAAATGGATTTATTACCAAATTATAAAAGTTCCGGATCTGATGATTTGGACTTATTGCCAGGATATAAAAAAGACCCCCATCAATCTGGAATTCAAAAGTTAGCTGAATCTACACCTGTTCAAAATGTATTGGGTGCTGGAGATGCACTTCATAACGATATTTCAAATGCGCTTAACTTTTTCCTGAGAACTAAAATTCCTGCGGTTAAATCAGGTGAAGGATTAGCATATAACCTTGGGAATGTTGGTGGACATGTCGCTGGCTTCTTAGGGGGTGGTGAAGCACTTGAAGGGGCGCGAGCGGCTGCTGAAGGCTTACCATTAGCCGGAAAAGCTGCGCAAGCACTTGCAGGTGGTGGAAAAGCTGGTGTGGCTAGACGAGCCTTAGGTTCGGCTTTATACGGTGCGGCAGAATCTCCTGATGACAGAACTCAAGGAGCATTAATTTCAGGCGCATTGAGTCCTGCATTTGACGCATTAGGTTCTCTTGGAAGCTTGCCTAAACATCTGCCTGATTTTAAAGCAAAAGAAGTCATGAAAAAAATGTTTGGAGATATTCCTTACAGTCAGCATATGAAAGATATTGCTTCATCTATTAAATCAGCTTACGAAGGCGCTAAAGGTCGCGGGTCTGAACTTTTTGAAAAAGCATTAAGTGGTTCTAAAGATACCAAGATAAAACCTGAAGTTTCTGATTATGCCAAAATTCCTGCTGATAACTTTGAAAAATATGATATCGATTTAAATGATATGCATAATAAATATCTTCGTAATCCAACTATTGCGAATGCTCATGAATTACAAAGTCAGCTAGGCACCGAAATTAGAGCATTAAATAATATAGATTCAGCTAGGAATTTGGATATGGCGGGAAGAAATACCCGTAAAATTTACAATAAATCTCGTGATGCTCTTAAATCAGACATAAAAAACACATTAGATTCTAAAAAAGAAGGGTTAGGAACGGCATATGACCATGCGGCTCATCATTGGTATGAGAATGTTTCCCCTTTCAGTGCATCTAAAAAATTATCTGAGATTTCTAAAGGAAAAATTACGACTCCTGGCGACTTAACAACGCTTTTTAAAAATCCTGAGCATGGTTTGTCACAAATTGCAGACCTTCTTGGCGACAACACTAAAAACAAAATTGTTTATTCCGCCTTGGGCAAATCTGGAGCTAAAAAATCAGCAGATTCTTTGCTGAGTAACTTTGATAGGCTCGATGAAAAAGGTCTCTCCAATTACATTACTGATGAATTAAAATCGAACATGGAAGGTTTAAGCAAACATTCTGATAAGTTTAAGATGTATAAAAAAGCAGGTAAGATGGGTTTAGGTTCGCTTTTAGGGGCTGGTCTTGGTCATGCATCTGGTTTAGGTCCTGAAGCCATTTCTGGTTTAATAGGAAGCGGTATGGGTTTAAAGTATATTCCAGATATGCATCCAGCTTTTAATGAAAAATTAGCAGAAACATTAAGCAAAGGAATGAAAAGAGCTAAAGCAGCTGCCATTCCGGAGCTTCTAGAACAAAACGAGGACCAATAAAATGGCATTAGACGCACAATATATATTATCTCCCTCTCTTGAGATGTTGTTTAGAGATAAAACTACTGGCGACCCTTTGGCTGCTGGTACAGTTGAGTTCTATATTGATTCCAACAGAACAACTCCAAAGAATGTTTATAAATTATCTGGTACTGAACCAAATTATACTTACACACCTTTATCTAATCCTGTTACTTTAAGTTCAGTTGGTACTTTTCAAGATGGGTCTGGTAATGACATTATTCCTTATTTGTTTCCTTATGATGCGAATGGCGATGTTGAACTTTATTATGTGGTGATAAAAGATTCTAGCGGAACAGTTCAATTTACGCGTGAAGCATGGCCAAATACGATAGCTGATGATACAGCCCAAACTGATTATTTAAACTATATTCCTAATGGAAAGTTTTTATTACATAACACACCATTGACGATTAGCGCTTTAGAGACTGACATTGCTCAAGGAGGATGGAAATATATTCGCGATGTATCTTCTGGATATACCGATATCGTTACCTTCCCTCAATTTTCAGGTGCAGTAGCTTCTCCTATTGGTTTTCCTCGTTATTACTGCCAATTGGAAAATTCAGCACAAGGCGCAGCTAGAACTAGAAATGACATTGTTATTAGATTTCCGGATGTAACTACTTTTACTTCAGATACAGGTCAACTTTTCACTCTTTATTTTGAGGGAAAATCAGGTACCGGTTCTAATGTTGCAGTCTCAGTTAATTATTTACAACATTTTGGAGCAGGTGGTGCAAGTGATAATCCCCAGCCAATTGGATCCGTTTCTTTAGGTAATTCATATACGAAATTCACTGAAACATTTTCATTTGATGCAATTGCTTCCAAATTAATTGGAACAGGAAATGATGATTATGTAGAAATAATTCTTCGTTTTCCATTAGGTGAAGCATTTACAGCCCATATTTCCTCATTCATTTTAACTTTGGGCGAGCAAGTTATTGCAACTTACCCTCCTATTACAAATGCAGAAATGATAACAGAAAGTATTATTGCTAATTTCCCAACTCCAGCTGCGGATGGTTCAGATTTGTTTTTACCTTTGACATATACATTAGCGGGTTTAACCTTTGATGATTCTCAAATCGGTAAGATTTTTCCGACTATTAAGGCAACAGCTGATTTAGGTGAAAAATTATGTGACGGTTCTAAGTTAATTACTACTGAAATATCAACAGATAAAGTTCCTCATTCTAGACTTCAATCTGTAATTTATGATTCTACTCTTCGAACTCCGATTTTCGGAACAGGTGCGGATTTTTTTACAGCGGCTTATCCTGGTTCAGGTGATGAATTTAGAGTTGTTAATAATACGCTTGGTGCGGTGACTATTACTAATGTAGGAACTTCTGGATTTACTCTAAGAGTAGTTCATACCGGGTCTGCAACATATGGAGTAACAAGTTATTTAACTGCAACTGATACACTTTATATTGAAAATACAGCGTTAGGGGAAGAAACTGAGGCAGCTGCAGGAACCTCTGGTTTTACTGTAGCAACTGTCCAACGAGGCGCAAGTTTACCTCAAATTTCAAGCGTTAAAACTTTAGCAGCTGCTGGTCTAGACGGACTATACTTTGAATTTACAAATGCAACTCCAACTACTCAACGTGTTGGATATAAAGTAGCGGCTGGTACTCCGCCGGCGGGCACCACAATACAGGTAAATTTAGAAACAGCAGATACAGCAGCTATTGTTGCATCTAAAACTCAAGAAGCAATTAATGCATTTAACGTTTCTAACCTAACTACTGTAGATGCATCTGCATTATCAGGCGGTGAATACTTTACGGCTAGTTCTACAGGTGCGGCTTATTATGTTTGGTACACAAAAGACGGTTCTGGCACAGACCCGGCTCCTGGTGGTACCGGAATAGAAGTGGCAACCTTAACTGGGGATACTGCTGCAGTTGTAGCAACTAAAACACAATCTGCTATTAATTCATTCTCGTTTGCTCTTCCGGATTTACGTGGTACATTCTTAAGAGGATGGGATGATGGAGCTGGAGTAGATCCAGATGCGGCAACGCGTTGGTCGTTAGTTCCAGGAATAATTGGTGATGTAATTGGTACATCTCAATTATCTGCTAATATTGCTCATAAGCATGATATTCCGATGAGAATACATAGTGGTAATCCAGGAAGTAATCCTTTTGATGATGGGACGACATTAACAGGAGATGCGCCTATAAGTATAGAAGGTGGTCCAGAAGCAAGACCAATAAACACATATGTAAATTACGTAATTAAATATTAAATTTAAATTTAAAGGAGAAAGCTTAATGGCTATTTTAGACATACAAACAGATACAGCAGGTAGAATTGGTGTATCACCACGATTAATTAGAATAAAGACCGATGATACTGTTAGCGCAATTACTGCTACAGGGTACTTAAATACAATTAATAAAAACGGTTTTGCTTTAGACCCATTAGACATGGCTTTAGTTTCCACCACTGGAAATGACGCACAAATGTATAAAGTTGTAAAATCAGGTGACGACTGGAGTCTTGTTTCACAAGGTGGCGATACAGTTTTACCTACAACTGCAAATCATTTTGCTATTTTCACAAATACAGAAGGTACATTAAGTGATGCTGCTATAACTGCGGTAAATAGTGGTCCTATTCAAGCTGGTTTGAGTGGTACTGCGGGAACTTTAAGAAGTTATCCTTCTACAGCAGCTAAAGGCTCACTTATGTTATCAGCAGTTGATAGCACAGGTGATTTCACAACTACTATTTCAAATGGCGCAATGGGTCAATCTACTCTTTTGACAATGACAGACCCAGGTGGTGCTACAGGTTCTTTATTAACAACATATGTACATGCTGCCGATGTAAATGAGAACTTAGTATATTTTAGTGTTACTTGTGACCAAGCTGCTTTAGCTAGTGCAGCTTCAATTACTTTGCAGCCTTCATCAGGAGCTAAACAATACCGTGTTATCGAATTATTAATGAATTCCGGTGGTACAAACTTTTCTGGCGGTGGTGGTGATCGTCTGGGTCAAGTCACAGATGGAACAACGATTTACAGTGTTACACCAGCGGCTCAAATGCAAGCATTAGTTAATGCTCGATGGGGTGATACAGCAATGCCTTTCCCTGCTAGTTCTCCAATGCAATATTCAACAGTTGCCGGCGCAAATTTAGTTTTTAAATATAGTGGTGGTACTACTGATTATACAGCTGGAAGTGTAATTATTTCTGGTACATTACTAAGAGTGCTATAAGGGGAAATTTATGAGTACTAAATTTGCGATGACCCGTGATATCAATGGATATAACGGGTTTGGTTTAAAATTTGCTGACGATAAATACAGCGTTACTTTAGGCGCGGCGACTGAAGCCACAATGACAGTACCTAGTAATGCTAAAAGATGGCTAGCTGTTTTTTCATATGAGTCCGGAGTAAATATCTGGACTGCATTAAATGAAACAGCAGCTGTTCCTGCGGGGGGAACGATAGCAACAACTACATCAGAAAGAAATCCTACTGCACGTGAAGTAGGTGCAGGTGATGTTATCCATGTTATCACGGCTACGGCTTCGATTGATGTGGGGGTTACACTCTATGTACTCGAATGATAAACCACCTAGTTTGATTCATAGTCCGTTAGTTTTTAATCCATTTACTGAATCCGGCACAGATGCGGATATATCCCAGGGTGGAGAGATGTTATTAGAAACTGGCGACAAAATGTTATTAGAAACTGGCGATATTATGTTATTGGAGGGTTAATGATGGCTAATGAAGCCTGGAGTGCGTTTACTACAACGACAACCGTCGGAGATACCGATTTATTGGCAACAGTTCAAAGTGGGGCAAATAAAACCATTACTGGCGCAATCGCAAAGACACAATTAAATACTTTAATTACTGGTAAAGCAGGTGGACAGACAGCAGTGGGGGGGACAGCCTCAGGAGAAGTTTTGACTTTATCCTCTACTACGAATGCTACTAAAGGAAGTGTAGATTTCGGGACTGTTACTTCTACGACTGGAATGACTTTTAATGAAGTTAATAACAGCTTATCGATTGCGGGTGACGAAGATTCTGTAGTTATATCTACGGTAATTCTTGATGCTTCTTTAAGTGTACATTCTGAAGGCGCTGCTGATTTAGCAGAATGTTTGTTTGAACGTCATTCTGATACAGCGGGATTAGGTGCACATGTTGTAAATACTCGTTCTAGAGGTACTGAAGCGTCTGAAACTGTTGTAGCAGACGGCGATGTTATTATGCGTCTTATTGGAGCAGGGTACGATGGTACCGATTATGCCCAATGCGCAGCAATTAATTTTGAAATTGATGGAACTCCTGGCAATAATGACATGCCTGGGAGAATCGTATTTTTAACCACTCCTGACGGTGCAGAAAATCCGATAACTGCATTGACAATATCTGAAGACCAAAGTACCACTTTCGCTGGTAATATGAGTTTAGGTACTAATACTTTTTCTTGTGGGCAAGCGACTATAGATAATATTGTCATTAATGCTAATGATATCTCTACTACTTCGGGAAATCTTACTTTGACTCCCTTTGCTGGAAGTTCAGTTGTTATAGATGGTGCGGCAAGTTTTGATGGTGGAGTTATCACTGGGGTTACCTCATTAACTGTAGATAATATCTTAATTGATGGAAATGATATTTCTAGCAGTTCTGGAAATTTAACATTAACTCCAGTGGCGGGAAGTTCAGTAGTAATTGATGGCTCCGCAACATTCGATGCTGGTATTGTTACAGGAATTACTTCTTTAAGTGTAGATGGAAATACTACAGTTCTGGATTCAGATGCTGGTAGTGACACCCCTTTAATCCTTAGAGGATCTAATGATACTGCTGGATTTAATTGGAAAATTCCTGCATCTAGTGAGTTAGAATTAGAAGATTCTGGAAACGGGGACATGATGAAATGGACTTCGACTGGCATAGAAGTTGGATATAACGACGCGACGTCCCTAATTCAAGGAAACGGGGGTGCATCAGGTGTGGGATTATATGTTGGAACAGCTGTCCCTAATGCAAAGAATGGTTCTTTAGGTGTTGTATCATCAACTGGAACTGCTGCTACTATGTCTATAGAAGCAATGCATGCATCTACTCCGTTGGGGTTGCTTATTGATTTTAGAGGAGCGTCTCCTGATAACAATACACAATACTTCTTAAAAATGGAAGATACTACAACTACTAGGGCAATTTGCTATTCAGACGGTGACTGGTACAACCATGATGGAACATACGGTACTATTTCGGATGAGAATTTAAAAGAAAACATTATAGATTCAACTTCAAAGCTTGATGGCATACTATCCCTAAGGGTTAGAAATTTTAATCGAATAGATTCTCCAAATAAGAAACAAATAGGTTTTATTGCTCAAGAGTTAGAGGAAATATTCCCTTCCTTAGTTAATATTTTAGAGGATAGAGGTGCTAACGACAAAAAAGTGGGGTTAACTAACACAAATAAATATAAGGCCATAAAAACGACTGTTTTAATCCCTATTTTAGTTAAATCATTTCAAGAAATGTATAAGAAATTTGAACATGAAGTTTTTTACCTAAAAAAAGAAATTCAAAATTTTCATCCTGAAAACCTAGGTGAATCTGTTGAAAATAAAAATAGAAATGAAAAAGATATTTATGAGTTAAGAAATAGTTTAGCAGAAATAAATTGTAAAGTAGACTCATTAGAAAAAATAACATTGAATAGAGATGAAATTATTTCTCAATTATTAGAGGCAGTAAAATAATAATTAAATTAAAGGAACAAAGATATGGCTAATGAAAGGTGGAGCGCCTTTACGACGACAACTACGATTGGAAGTAGTGATTTAATTGCTACAGTACAAGGCGGTGTAAATAAAACAATTACAGGTGCTCTTGCTGGAGCGCAACTCAATACTCTTTTAAGTGGCCTTGGTGCAAATCAAACAGTTATAGGGGCTGCTGATGCAAGCGGGACTTTAACCCTTAATTCTACCGCTAATGCTACTAAAGGCAACATAGTACTTGGAACATTGAGTGCTACTACAGGTGCAACCTATAATGAAGCCACTGACTTTTTTAAAATGTTTGGTGGAACTTTTCAGGCTCCGTTACTTAATCTTTACCATGCTACAAATCCTTATATAAAAATAAAGGATGAAGCTGCTGGTCTCAATACTAAATTTTGGAAGATAGAGGCTAATGCCGGAGTTTTATCTTTTTGGACGATGGATGATACTCCTGCTGATGCGATTCAATTTATAAAAATGGTTAGAACATTAACTGAAGTTACACAAATAAATGTAACCACAGATTGGTTATCTATTTCAGATACTGGAGCGGTGTCTTATTTAGCTCCACCAGCAGATCCTTGCTTCATGGTAAGTGGTGCAACTGGTGCTAAAATATATTTTGATCAACGTAATGCAGGGTCAAATGAAAAGCTATGGGATATTTTTGTTGATAGCGACACATTCTCAATTCGTGCAGTTGATGATTTAGCTGCGGGCAGTAAAACTGCTATTAAATTTTCACGTACTACTACAACTATAGATACATGCGATATTTTAACTCAACTTGTTGTGGATAGTGGGACGGGGACGAATACTCCTTTAATTTTAAGAACAAATAGTGATTCAGCCGGATTTGATTTTGTAATTGATGGAACGGGCGTTTTGGATATTCAGGATTCAGGTGCTGGTTCTGTTATTAAGATTGATAATGGAAATGAATTAACTACTTTTACTCAGGACCATTTTATATTTTCTGATACTGGAACTTCTACAGTTAAATTAAATTCAGATTCTACTGTTTTTAGCGGTACTTCGGAAGCGAGGATAGCTTTTGATGATCGAAGTGCTCCATTAAATGAAAAGATCTGGGACATTTCGGTAAGTTCGAGTGATTGGCATTTAAGATCGGTAGTAGATGCCGGAAATTCCTCTGCAAATGCCATTCAAGTTATCCGAGCAGGCGCTCAAAGTGGAGGCGTATACATTGGTAATGGTGCGTCAGATGCATCTTGTAGACTTCAAGGAAATGCGGGAACATCATCCGATGGTCTAATCATAGGAAGTACCATTGGACAATATAAAAATTCTTCACTTAATGTGTATGAAGATACAGGAGGTACTGCGGCTTTAACTGTAGAACATGCAGACTCTGCAACTCCCTATGGTATATTGGTAGATATGAGCGCAACGTCGCCTGAGGATGAGACGCATTATTTTTTCCAAGCAATAGATAGGACAAATACAAAAAGCGCTATTTATTCCAGTGGGCTTGGATATTTTAGAAAGGTTGGGGTTAATACTACTTCTGTTCCACATGCATCTGTTGGGGGCGGTAAATTAGCGATTGATGGAACAAATTCGCATGCTACAGATTATCCCGGTATTCAATTTACAACCGCTTCTACAAATTACCCTTTGCTTTCTATCGTCCCATTATCTGTGGATACTACTTCCATTATGTTTGATGCTTATTATGATGGTGATACGAGATCTTCAGATTCAGGTTCTAATTTTGCAATCATAAAACAGGGAGATGCACTTATTTTTGGCGCTGAGTTTGGAATAGCAGCAGGAAGTATCGCCTCATTTGATGATAAACTTGTTATTGATAGTACATCAGTTACTGTTACAGATGATTTAATACTCGGGACTGCGGATGATTATCATTATCTTGCGGTAGGCGCAGGAGATTCAACTGAAATACACGGGGAAAATTGGATCAGGTTATATACAGGTGCTGGTGTCAATAATGCTGCATTTTATGCGAGAGGGACTGGGGCAGCAAATTATATGCCTCAATATACAACGAACGGTACGGTTACGACTACTGGAAGTAATGGCCAGTTAGCAGTTTCCTCTGATATCCGATTGAAACAAGATATCGAAGAAATTGGTCCAAGTTTAAATAAAGTAATGAAAATTAAATCTTATACATTTAGATTAAAAGACAATCCAAAAGACTCTTATACGGGATTTATTGCCCAACAAGTTGAAAAATTCTTACCAGATGTAGTAGATGGAAAAAATGTAGAATATATGTGGGAAGTAAATAATGATGGTACTCCAGTTAAATATGAAAATGGAAATTTAGTTTTCCGAACCGATGAAAACGGCGAAAAGATCCCCAGGTATAGAGGGCTATCGGATGTTGCATTAATAGCTCATCTTTATAGTGCTGTGCAAGAATTGGCTAAAAAGGTATATGGTGAGAATTATTTTGATTAACTGCTATACTATTTTAGTTAGTGATTTTTTTAACCAGTAAAGGAAATTAAACAATGAAAAAGTTTATAATAACTGAAGAAGTTTTAAATCAAGTTTTAGCGGCATTAGGAAAAATGATTGCAGCGGAGTCATTCGCTCCAATTCAAGCTTTAACTCAATTAAAAGAGTTTAAAGAAGAAGAAAAAGCTGATAAAAGCGACTAGATGAATAATTATAAAGGGTCGGAAACGGCCCTATTTTTTAAAGGAAAGAAAAATGTACGACAAAGATTATAATAAAATGATGAAGGCCAAAGCGAATTCAAAAGCCAAATCTAAAACAAAATCTAAACTTACGTCTAAGAAAAAAGCGACGGCTAAAAAGAAAATTGATCCTCGTTTAATGGAAGATAAGACTTCATCTAAAATCCCAAAGACTCCTAGAGAGAAGAAAATGTGGATTAGAGCACGTGAAATTGCTGTTAAGCAAAGTGGCGCTAAATCTGAGAAAGGGGTGCCATGGGAACTTGTAACGACTATTTATAAAGATGCAAAAAAAGCAGATAAAATTCCACGCAAATCTGATGTTACATATGCAAAGAAAGATAAAGCTGCTGAAAGTTATTACAAACCAGATGAGAAGAAATCCAAAGCCAAATCAAAAACTAAAAGCAAAGCTAAAGCTAAAGTTTCTGTCAAGAAAACAGTAGCTAAAAAAGCAGCTCCTAAAAAGAAAGACAAAGACTTCATCCAAAGCGCAGTTAAAGAAATGAAAGCCAAAGGGACTAAAGGCGCATTTTCTGCTAAAGCTAAGAAAGCTGGCGATACAACATCTGAATATGCTAATAAAGTTCTTAAGAAGGGCAGTAAAGCCTCAGCTAAAACTAAGAAGCAGGCAGTTTTCGCTAAGAACATGATCGGAATCAGTAGAAAGAATAAGAAGAAGAAATAATGGCTGATTTCAATGAAGCGTTTGACAAGATGATCGAGCTTGAGGGCGGTTATGTTAACGACTCATCGGATACTGGCGGTGAGACTAAATTCGGACTGTCAAAAAAGACGTATCCAAATTTGAATATTCCCTCCCTCTCCATTGAACAGGCATATCAAATTTACCATGAGGATTGGTGGCAGCCATTTCATTTATCCGAAATTTCATCCCAAGCTGTTGCGAACCAACTTTTTCATATAAATGTAAATGTAGGAACAAAAAACTCTACAAGACTTATTCAAAGAGCGTTGCGCGCTATTTATAACTTAATTATTGATGACGATGGCATTATTGGTCCAGAAACTATTAAAGCCATCAATTCTGTGTGTATTGACGAGAAACATGAATTTGGGCTTTTATGCTCACATAAGGCAGAAGTTGCAAACTATTACAGGAATCTAAATCGGCCGGAATATTTAAAAGGGTGGTTGAATAGGATTTATAAATAGTTACACGTGGAACAATGATTTATTTATAAACAGATAGGAAAATAAAATGATAGAGTTGATTGGCGCAATTGGCGGGTTGGTTGTACCGCCCGTATTTGATTTCATTAAGAAGAAGTTTTTAGGTTCAGATCAAGATTCACCTGAACGAACCCTCAGCACTCTGGCTGTTTCTAAGCCGGAACAGATAGCCCCCTTTGTAGATGCTCAATCCAAGTTACTCGAGGCCAAGTCTAAATTCTTTAATAGAGATGTGATTGGTACTCCGAGTTTGTGGGTTGTGAATTTACGTGCTTCTATTAGGCCTATATTCGTTGTTTTGTCGTTAGCTGCTCGTGTAGCTGGATGGGTATTTGATTGGGATTTAGACGATTCATTCACCATTCTAATGGATGTTTGTATAAGTAGTTGGTTTGGGAGTAGATTAAAATGATACAACAAAATATGGATTTAATTAATATTGGATTGGATGCGATTTTAACAGCTGGAGTTTTTGGCGTATTAGGGTATTTACTTAATCATCTTAGGAATTTAGTTCCTAGGCAAGAAATGGAAGCCCGAATAAAAATACTCGAGCTTCAGATTTGTTATTTAAAAGAAGTAGTGTCTAAAAAAGATTAATTGCATTTAAAGCAGGGCATACGTCGGATTAACCCTTCAGATTTATCTCTTCTAAACAGGGTATAGCGTGCGTCTTTGCAGACTTTGCATTTGTATTTGGTTTTAAATTTCTTTTCTTTTATTGTCATTAGAATGGTATCTTATCGTCAACGAATTCTTTTTCTGCTGATTGAGGTTTCTTAAAGCCATCTTGTTTTTTGTTGTCTTCTATTTTGTAGAAGTTAACAAATCCATTCCACTCTGTGGCTACAGGAATACAATCTATCTTAGCAAAGACGCTTCCGTCTTCTTTTAAAAATAGCTTTCCCATGTTTTGATATCTGTTTTTTTCTTGACCGTCTTTCATGTATTTTCCGACGGTAGCAACTATATTGTGTGTAACTTTTGTCATTTTTTCACCTCTGTTTATATGTTGTGTATCAAGTGTTTACTACTACATAAAAAAGCTGTGAATAACATGTTGACCTTTGGGTCCTCGTTCCGCACGTCAGTTATACACAGCCTTACCCAATTATTATAGACCATGTGTACACAAATTTATACTTTGTGTAGCTGGATGACTCCGCAAGAATTTCTAGAGTTATCCACAGAAAACGCCTCCCTTAACAACAATAATAATATTAATAAGTAATATATTAATTTAATTATAAGTAAGAGTTATAAAGCTTTTTTAGAAGTCTCTTCTTTTGTCTTTTGGTTAATACGGTCATTATTTTACTTATTTCGCCATTTTGTTTCATCTTATGGATAATATGTTTCTCAAACTCATAATAAAACGGCCGTTTAAGGCGCGTAGGCAACGAATCGATAATAAAAGCCATAGATTTAACGGATTTTATTTTGCGTTTAATGAGCGGCTTTAGAGGAGGAATTATTACTTTGAATTCTCTGCGCGAAAAACGAGATATAAATGAAACAATTTTACGCTCTATTTTCATGTCGCTTTTAGGCTTACTTTTTTTAATTGTCTTTGGCGGTTTTGGTTTTTTGTATATTAGGTTGTACATCTCTTCTTCAGTTATCATGAAAATTCCTTTTTTGATACTTCGATGATATAGTAAGGGTGCGCAATGAATCTCTGTGCGACTACTTAGCTGGAGGGGGTTTTTAATCATTTCCCCCTCCGGTTACTCTTGTTATAAATAATCGAATGGAAAGTCATCCGTGTATTTTTCTTTTTCTTCTGGGAATAAGTAGCACTCTAAATGTGAAAGTTCTTCCTTACATGAAACCACCTCAATCATAGAGTCATGAATTCTCTCAAGGAATGCTTCTCTTTGTTCTTTTTCCAAGAACTCGATTATATTTACAATATCATCAGATGAACTCACCATATAGATTAAGTAGTCTACATACTCTTCGAATAAATATTTCACTTCTTCATCGTCAAGACAAGACGTGATTAGATTGAAATCTTTGATGTTTGTAATTAACTTATCCATGTGGATGTCGAACATTTGAAAAATCAAAGCTCTTTCAGGCTTTTCAAATGATTTCATTAGCCTATAAAAGTCTTGTGATGTGTTAATTAACTTAGGTAAGTCATCCATTAACGTTTTTAGAAGGCTAACATTGCACTCTATTCTTTTTTGAGTGATGGCGTGCGCCTGCATTAACGAGCTTGTTTTATTCCCTTTGAATTTTTTTGTGTAAATAATCATTTTGTTTCCCTTATAAATGGCTAATTAATAATTTATCGGCATGGTTAGATAAGAAAAAAGTTTTGTTCTCTTCGCTCATCACCTTCAACGCATAAATTGCGTCCTTGCTATCTCCTATAACATATCTAAACAGGCTAGACATATCTAAAAATATTAAATCTCTAATAACTTTTCCAAAGCATTTTGTTATTATATAAAAGTCATATAAGCAACTGATATAATCTGGTATGACTTCTCTGATTTCCTCGAACAAACTTTCTTTTTCATCTTCTGAAAGTATCTCAAGAAATTTAGCTATTTGCATCGGGTTATTTAGTATATTAAAAATTTGAACGTTTCTATCCATGGTTTTTATCCTTTATTTGTTTTGTAATTCTTACACGGGTCGGGAATGGAAACATAGGAGAGGATGCGGGAGAATAGCATTCCCAATATTGGTTATCATCAGGCGAAATCTGATCGGCTATGAAGCCTAGTCCAAAAAACATCACAACCACCAATAATGTTGCTGGAAAATCACACAAAAAGCCACGACAATAAAGAAGCACTATAGCAGCAGTCCATATTGAAAATATGATTATAAGTATACACATTTGTTAATCATCCTTGTTCTGTAGTTCTTTTAAAATCTCTTCGCTTTGAGTCTTTGGCTCTTCTATTGCCATTACTTCTTCAGGTTCTATTACTAATTCGTTTCTTTGGTCTCCTCTTTCTGCTTGTTCATCTAGGTTAACTGCTTTTTGTATTTCAATTGAGACTGGCAAGTACTTAAAAAGTCTTCTTATGACAGTCTTTCTAGCCATCTCTTCGTAATCTGTTACCCACGGCCCGCTGCGTCCTGACTTTGATCTAGCTCTAATCTTATCTACATCTCTTTTAGACATGACCTCAATTTGATGTGAACCATCTTTAAGTCTAGCCACTCCGTAGACTGCAACTATTTCACCTTCTTCTTCTAAGGTTGGTACATGTATTAGATTTTCTTTTAATCCATATTCAAATCTAAATTCATCATTTGCATGAACCACATGCGCGCTAAGTGATAGAAGTTTGTCTGAACGTCTAACTAAGTCAAGCATTCCTCTATAACCAATCATGAATTGGCATTGAGTTCCATAAGGAATTAGATATGCATGACCTAATGTGCTGCCTGGTTCTAATCCAAGCTGCGAACACTGAATAACACTTCCTAGTAATGATTTTGGGTCGCATTGCATTAGCTTTGGATTCTTTCTGAATTCGGTTAAACAGATACGTAACATTCTGTCTGCCGTTAAATGTTTCGGCAAAGCTGCCATGATTTGCTTTTTCTGAGAATCAAGCAATCCTGAGATTGTATTCTTTGCTTCTGATAGTTCTTTCATTTTTTTTGCTCCATGAGTTTTTCTAGTTCTTTGTGTTTTGCAGTTAGTGATTTTATTCCATGTAAGCACAGTTTATGTAACTTTGTGTGACCGAGGATGCACTCTTCTAGTTCCTTTATACGATCAGATAAGAGGTTAGTACAATTTTTTTGTTCATGTGTAGTTTGGTTTATGGTATCGATATATTGCATCATAAGTTTTTTAGTTCTCATTTTTTTTGTTCCCTCATTAAGTAAGTAAATTATAACATGGTGTGTAGTTTTGTCAATTCATTTATTCCTTTTTCTTCTTTATTAGTAGGTTTCTGTTTGGCTTGTATTTTGAAAATTGCTTGTGAATATCCGGGTGCTCTGCTTTTAGCTTTATCAAATCCACACTGTTACGTCCACTATGTTTAGCAGTTGCAATCACTTCGCCAAACCCGTCGACTAAACTTTGTGAGTCTTTCATGTATTTTAATATCTCCAGCTTTATGGCTCTTTCTTCTTGAGTTAAGAGCTTTATTTCTTGTTTTATCGTTATCGCTTTATCAATTAATATTTCTATTTCCAAATCAGCTATCTTAATGTCATCTAATTCATTCTGACTCCAGATATTAGATGCTTCTTTGTATGTGCTAGGGTCAGGTGGATTGTTTTTTAAAACATGGTTGTTCCAAAAGCTCATCTCATGGCTAATCAATTCCTCTTCTAATTTCTTGTCTCTGAGTATCGTATATATACGAAAGTCATTGCCTCCTATTAAGACTGCTATGTCCGCAGAATCTGCATCTAATACAGCCATATAGTGCGCACACTGTATGAGGTATTCTTTTGGTACTCGGCCATTAGGAGCGTCTCCCCATTTTTTATCGCTGTATTGACTACATGTTTTTATTTCTACTATTTTTTTCTTAGAGGGGATGTAACCATCAAGGTTAGCCAACATAAATGAATGCTCAGGATGTATAAATGTTTCTAAGTCTGTCTCAACTTTGTCTTTAGTTCGAGTTTCGTATTCTTGAATTAAGATAGGCTCTAATAGGTTTCCGAAGTAAGTAAAATTATTTCCTTCGAATTCTTCGGATTCTCCTTTTTTGTCTAGATAGACATCTAGTGGAGTGCGGTAGTCTGATTGTGCTAGAACGGAGGCGGCATCACTACCGCCTATACCGTTTTGTCTTTGTTGTCGCTGTTCTTGCGTTAACATGGTTCCTTCCTTTTTTTTATTTAAATATCATTAAGAGTATGATGATTAGTAGTAGGGTGGTTACACTCATGTTTGGTTCTCCAGTTCTTCTTGTGCGATTCTGTAGTTTATTTCCATATTTTTAAAAGCTCTTCTCATTAGTTCTTTATGAATTTCGCATTCATTTTCTTCTAAAAGCTTATGCATTCGCTCTTTAGTTCCTTGCGGGTAAGCGGCGTCTATCTCAGCAATTTCGTTGCTAATTCTCGTTGCTTCCTCTACGAACTCTCTGAGATTTGCTTCGCAATTATCAGGGTCGTTTTCCATCCAGTCTTCGTATTCTTTTTTTTGAGCCAGCATTTTCATTTCCCAAAGCTGCTCGTCGGTTTTATGATTTAGCATAAAATAACTTCCTTATATTTATTTTTCTTACTTTTTTCTTTGTAGTGCATTTTGCGTCATCCCTTAAGATTTTTAAGGCTGTTGGCGCGTCAATTCCAATTTTTCCTATTCCATTTTCTGATCCGATAAAAGTAATATTAATATCTTCACCGATTGAAATTGAGGTACCCGGTTTTCTACTTAAAATTAACATAATATTAATCCTCTTTTAGTACACGTAAATAGTCCATTACTTCTATTATAGTTTTTGTTTTAAGTTTTTCCCAATAAGGTGTTTGTTTTACTGAGTTTAGAAATTGGTTGAACTCTTTATATTCCATGATTTTGTTCCTTTTTAATTGTTCCGTTTTTTAATTTCCCATCCTCTTTAAGCTTTGCTTCTTCAGTACATTCGACTTCTTGCTTGTCCCCGAAAGGAGTTAGACACCAGCTAAGTATTTCAAATAGGTTAGCTTCTTTATATTCCATGATTTTGCCCTTTGGTTTGTTTAAATATCTAAGTTAATTATAACACCAAGATAAGTAATGTCAACACACAGACATACTTTTCTGCTTGCTAAAGCATATCTATGTGTTATCATTAGTTTTTTACTACTACAAGAACAACGATGAAGAAATTAAAATTAATACAAAAAAAACTCGGCGTTAGCCAGAGAGGATTAGCTGAAATTCTAGATGTTACTCAAGC
>Ga0208299_1000667_pt1 | contig 30236 bp, 29 predicted proteins | sample 15_taG_FD_184089 | JGI IMG/M metagenome (GOLD analysis project Ga0208299, IMG submission 184089) | Marine viral communities from the Subarctic Pacific Ocean - 15_ETSP_OMZ_AT15312 metaG (SPAdes) (version 2) | ecosystem: Environmental > Aquatic > Marine > Oceanic | place: Pacific Ocean | collected...
GTAGGGATGTCTGGTGACATATTTAATAATATTGCTTTCAGGATAATCCATCTTCCAAGAACGAATGTAGCTGAAGGTTTCAATGGCTTTCTCGCCATCTTTATTTATGTTATAATGGTTTGGATGGTTAATGGGGTCTTCTTTGCTTAGTTTATCTCCAGCCATTGTCCCTCCTCAAAATCAATTTCTTGTTCTTCCAGTGTTTCTTCAAGTTCTTCCCACTCGGATGAATTTTCAATGTCATCGAAAAGCACATAAGCAGTGTTCCACTCAAAGCCTTCCAAGTTTTGAATTCGTCCATCGTGCTCATATATAAATCGCTCAAGACTTTCGGGGTAAATGCCAAATCTTTCCTCAAACTGTTCACAAAAAATATCTGAGGATTGTTCTTCTTCCCATAGAAGAAAACTGTCCAATAAATTAAGTTGTTCGGCAATTTCCATATCAATCGGAAAACCTTTTTTATAAATTAAATGAGTTTGTTGCATTATTATTTCCTTTCCTCTCTTCTTTTTAAGAGGCCTTCTTGCATTTCTTTAACCAAATCAATTGCTTTCTTCCAACAGTCTGGGCAATAAAGATTAACTTTTTCTTCTCGCTCGCGTACAACAACATTCCATGTTGAAACTTGCTCTCGATCCATTCTATCAAAACTTTTTTTACATGTCAAGCATTCATCAGCTATTTCTCCAAATAAAGAAACTTTAGCGGCTAAATCTTTTTCGGCATTTTTCTTGGCTTTGATAGCGTTTTTTCTACTAAACTTGCGCTTTAAGGATGACATACGCACTCCGTACAACAGCAATCATCACAAGTAGATGGAACTTGTAAACTTTTCAATTGACCACCGGCAATCCAATTCAGATCAACTCGCCCTTTGCATCCATCGATTTCTCCTGAACCAGTGTACTGCCACACATCCCAAGCATCCCAAATTTTTACTTTACGTTCCGGTTCGATGCCATCATTATAACTTGCGAGCCAAAGAGGATATTCAGCGAGCTTCTCTTGCAAGTCATCTTCTGCTTTCATCACAAAAAGTTGCCATGCCCAACGTGCCGTATAGATTAATGGCCTCGTATTCGTTTCATTTCCAACTAGCTCCAACCAGTTCAAACACCAATTCACATTGTAATTGTCATCAGTCTTCATTCCTTTTTCTAAATCCAGAACGGGTAACAAATCACCGGGATGACAGCCAGCTTTTTCAAGCTGGAGTAGAAAGTTAGTAGCTTCTTTCTCCCAATCTTGTGGATCAGATGCAGAAGTGTCTGGTCGTCCAAAGTGGTATGCACCCACCGTCAAACCTTCTTTTCGCGCATCATCAAACTTTTCTTGATAGCCGGGATTTTGGTGCGTCGTTCCTTCTGTGATCTTAATCCATGCGATGGAACAACCGGCAGCCTTCATTTTTTTAAAATCAACAATCCCGTTCCAACTGGATAAGTCTACCGTTGGAAGCACACTTATTCCCAAAGCTGTTAGGGTTTGATTGCCTGCAAGACCGTCCACCGTTAGATTATTATGTTGTTGATATTCTCTTACTGCTTTTTCGGTTTTGGAACCGAATTTGCCGTCTTCGGCGACTGGTAGTTTGCTTTGGAGTCTCTTGACCTCTTGGCCCTCGTCTCCTTTTCTTAAAGTATATTGTAAGCTCATTTAGTTATCTCCTCTAAAATCTTTAACGCCCTTTCCTTTCCATCTCGCGTTCCAGCCGCGAGTATCGTAATGAACAAAACTGCGGTATAGGCCGACACCGCCTGTCTTGATTTTCCCTTCTTTAATTAGATTAATAATAATTTCTCTTAATTCTTTTGGCTTGAGACTCTTAACTACGATGTCAGCGGCTTTAGCTTTCATGTGTTGCGATTTTTTTGCGCCTCCAATTTTTCTATTATATTTTGGTGATCTATATCCTGAGATGATATGCATTGGAACACCAATGTGATCACGAATAATCTGTAGATTGCCCACCAGTTCTCTTAAATTGTCCATTAATTTATCAGGCGTCTCGGAACCGTCGCGGCATTTAAATTCGGTTTTTTTAAAATTCTTACTCATTTGATTGCTCATTCTATCTCTCCTTCGCCACAACCAGATTCATCAGAAAGGTACACCCAAATGAGGGACTGATCTCCAATGTCGGCATGTGTCGTTCGTCTATTAAAAACATGGTGTGTGATATTTTGTGGTGTGATTTTAAATCTTTTCAAAAACCTTTTTGCGTTTCTATAAGGCTTATCAAACTTTCTTGTTAATACAATGAAGTTTATCGAAATGTCTGTTTTTGGTTTAAAATGTTTCCACGCGGTATCAAGCCAATACCCGTAAGAAGCATCTGAAAAAATCACTTTTAGTGTCTTAACTTTAGCAACATCTTCCAACCAATTTAATCCTCCAGAGCGAGATATAGACATAAGTGCGCTTCCACCGGCACTGTGGCCTATCAGCGACACACTGTCCACCGCTAAATTTCTAGTGGGGTGTGAATATGGCAAATAGGGACAAGTCTGTTTGCAAGTGCTTTTAAAATGGACCTTGGCAACATCCAAAACGGAACCTACAAAATCAGAAAACTGGTTTTTTCCTGTAAAAACGCGACCTTGGCGCGACCTTGGCGTTGAAGTATTTTTAGACCATGGCATCTCGGCAACTACAATAATATAATTTTTTTCTAAACTAAAAGATTTAGTATGCCTCAGAACTCTTGTTTTAAAGTCTCTTTCTTTAAAGCCTCCCAGCCCATGAAAATAAAAAATTATATCTAACGACTTTTTAAACGTGGCGTTCTTGGGAATAAAAACTATAGTATCTCGTGCCTTATTTTTGTGTAGCCTGTCCCTTAGACCGTTCCCTTTCAAGGGGGCAATATAGGCAACGCCCTCTGCAACGGCTTTTACACGGATCAAATTTTCATAAGCGTTTGTCCACGTTTTCGTAGTTACCCAATAAGCATTAGACTCAATCACTGGTGGGGTAGCATTGCCGCAGATGGGGAAAAGCATCCCAAGAATAAGTACGGCTATTTTAAATCTTTTCATCACTTATCTCCCGTACTTCCAAACCCGCCGCTTCCGCGTGTTGAATAAAGAGTTGAAAACTCAGCAGCTTCAACTTCTTCTACGCCGCAATGAACAATTGGTATCAAAACTGCTTGGGCAATTTTATCTCCCGGCTCTATTACTTGGGTGGAATATCCAATATTGTGTAGGTTTACAAAAACCTCTCCACTGTAACCCGGATCTATAACGCAAGCTCCAACCAATAGTTGTCGTTTGGAAGCGATTCCTGATTTGTTTTTGATCTCAAGCATGTGGCCATAAGGCACATCGACTTTTATCCCAGTTGATAACAATCGCGACTCTTTGGGTGGAACGTGATAATCTTCTGTGCTATACAATTTTTCTTCCGCGTTAGGGCAATAATATATATCCATTCCAGCATCAAGCTCGTGCGCTCTTGTGGGAAGTTTTGCGCCTTCTCTAATTTTGCAAATTTTAATATTCATTTCAATTCCTTATCCTAATAATTTCCAATTCTTTAAAGCTTGTTTTGTTGAAAAGCCCCATTGCTCATCGTAATGTAATCTTGCCATATATGGCCGATTTAAATGAATCTTGTCCTTCTCCGGGTTAATCCCCCAGCATTTAATATCAATCATCTCTGAATTGATGTCGAGAGTCTTGACAATATAATAAAATCTGCCCTTCTGAGTAGTTTTTATAATGATCTCGCGAGGAATAAACCAAGCAACCATTAAATCGCTATCAAATTCAGAAATTGGCTTCACGCAATGAAAGTCAAGACGTTGTTTGATTCTATCTGTGATTACAAGATTAAAGGGATAAACGCCGTTCAGATTTATTTTATTTTCAATTACTTCGTCGCGAGTAAAATCTTCCGCATCTTTAAATTCTTCAACATTCTCATTGAGTTTCTTTCTACTCTTCGGTCGATTGTCTGCAACAGCGAGCCAAAAGTGTCTAAGGTTTACGAAGCGCTCGTCAACAAGAGCATTTAACGCTTCCGCTCTGACCAGTACATCTAACGCTTTTTTATTAAGCTTAGAATACGCAATCTCTTCGCTAAAGAGAAATTCTTCAACAGTGTTAAAAGGTCTATTTGATATGATTTGTTCAATTGCTTTTTCTCCTAATCCTTTGATGGACGTCAAGGGCTGAATGAGGGTTTTTCCATCTTCAGAAATCTCCCAAACGGCTCCTGATTTGTTTATATGTATTGGTTCGATTTTATAACCAAATTGTTTTGTAATATTTATTGTTCTTTCTTTTTTACTCTCGGGTTCTTTGTCAAGGAAACTTGCAATCCATTCTGGTTCGTAATAATTTAAAAGCCAAGCGCACTGAAAAGAAATAATAGAATAGGAAATAGCATGAGACTTGTTAAAACCATAGCCGCTGAAATACTCAAACCTTTGCCATATCTTTTCTGCCTCTTTGACCGATATTCCCTTAAGTTCACAACCTTTGACGAATTTTCTACGAATTGTTTCCTTTTTTCCATTCCTTTTGTTGCCCTTTTTAGTTAGAAGCTTGCGAAGAGAATTGCCCTCGTCCAAGCTGATGTCTTTTCCAAGCTTATGAGCCAACAGAGCAATCTGCTCCTGAAATATTAAAAAGCCATAGGTTTCTTTTGTAACTTCTTTAATGATTTCATGGCCATAGCGAATATTGCTTGGATTGGTTCGTGCTTCCATATAAAGATTGTGAACATTCGCGCTCAAAGCGGCTGGTCGGTAAATACTTGTAACTGCTGCAATATCAATAATACTTTTTGGCTTCACTCTCTTACAAAAACTTTGAGCGCCCTTTTCTGTAAACTGAAATATACCAGCCCATTTCCCCTTCTGAAAAATGTTTTTATAAACCTTCTGGTCGTTCAAGTCTATTTTATCTGGGTGTAAATTTTCATTATAAAACTTTTGAATGTCTTCGAAAGACGGGTTTACATTATTATGATGTCGTTTTAGTATGTGATAGATCGCCCCTTCAATCATTTTAAGCGTGGAAAGTCCAAGAATATCAAACTTGATAAATCCCATCGGCTCAAGTTGTCTCACATGTTGACCTTCTGACCAAGGAGTCTGAGTCACGCCGCCGCTATTAATTAAAGGCATTCGCTTGTCAAGCTCTTCTCCAATGACAACTCCACCCGCATGACGAGAAACCGAACGAACTTCGCCTACGAGCGCTTCAACATGCGTTTTGATGTTTGGATACTTATTCAAAAACTTTTTTAAGCTGTGGGAATGATCCATAACTTCTTCAAAAGTTGGAGCATAAACTCCCGCTTTGATTCCCTTGAGCTTTTTAACTATCGGAGTAGCCTCTTGAATCATTTTAGACGTGACCAAATTTGCCTCAGTGAAAGGAATATCATAAAGCTTAGAAATATCTTTGATAAGCGAGCGAAGTTGAAGTTTATTAAAGTTAGAAATTGGAACAACTGTGTTTGCTCCCCATTCATCAATGAGCATTTCTTTGAGCTTCATTGGGTCGGAAACATCGTAATCGATGTCCGGGTAGTCTGTAGCGTCTTTCCGCAGAAATCGAGAGAAAAGAAGGTTGTATTTGATAGGATCTACCTGTGTTATACCCAAAGCATAAGCCACCAAACTTCCTGCGGCTGATCCTCTGGCTGCGCCGGTCAATTGTGATTGGGATGCGCGGTCTGAAATGGCCTTCATTGTTAAAAAATATTCACTGAAACCTCTCTCGCTAATAGTATAAAGTTCTTCTTTTACTCTATTAATATATTCTTTGTCGTCTTTCAATCCTCGATTTCGCAGTCCATCAACGCAAGACGCGATAAGCGCATCATCAGCGGTGAGACCTTCCGGTACAACAAAATCTGGAAACTTTACCGTACAATCCGGCATAAACGAATCGATTCTTTCATGGGCGATTTGATGAGTTTTTTCAATGCTCTCTCGAATCAGATCATCATCATATGAAGCGCCAAGTTTATCTGAATAATATTTATAGGATTCCCACATCTCGTCGCCATTCTTTGGATAAGCTTCGTAACCAACTTCTTCAACATCTGCGGGAAGTTCAGTAGGAAGCCACTCAGGAAATTTGCCTTTCCCAAGGAATCCCAATCTTTTATATAGTTCTCGGTCCTTCCAAGAATCTTTTGTTGGGTAATGGCTATCTGCTGTTGAAATCAAAGAAAGGCCGTATTCGTTGCTAACTTGAATAATATATTTGTTAAGCTCGTGTTGTTCTACGATTCCATTCCATTGAAGCTCTCCATACCAACGATCTCCAAAAACTGAAACCATTTTTTCTGTCGATTCTCGCATAGCATCTAAAACAGCGTCGGGGCCACTCTCTCTATTTTCCCAATAATTACCAGCATATATGCCTCCGAGACAAGCGCTTGCGGCGATTACCCCTTCACTGTGCTTCTCCAACATTTTGTAATCCATTCTTGGAAAGCGATAGAAATTATCGGCCTGATATGACTTAGAGACTAAAGAAAAGATATTGTTAAGGCCCGTTTGGTTCTGCGCCAGCAAAATAAGATGACGCCTACGATTAAGAATGTTTTTAGTCTGGCTTTTTGTGCTCTCGTCTTCTATTGTTGTCCCGGCTTTAGAGCTGTCGATCTTTCTTTTCTTCTTCTTGTCTTGTTTGGCAATCTCAAGCTCTTCTTTCCATTTGTTAATACTCGGAAGAAAATACGCCTCGACTCCAAAAATAGGTTTAAAGTTCTTCCCCTCTTGTTGCATTCTTTGGGCATGTTGAACCTGATGGACGAAGCCATTCATATTCCCATGATCAGTTAAAGCAAGAGAATCATTGCCGTTTTCGAAGGCATAGTCCATATGTTCGGATGGGAGGCCCAAACCGTCAAATGGCGAACCAGTTCCGCTATGTCCGTGAAGTCCTACAAATGGTACGCTACTCTTCTTCATTAAAATCCTTTCCTAATGGGTTTAGCTTGTTATATGATAATATAAAGTCTTTTGGTTTGTCAAGTGTATTATCGGAAGAAAACCAAATTTTTAATTTTTCCCAACTTGATACATCATAATACCATGGCAATTCTAAAATAGCAAGATCTTTTTGCTTAATTCCTTTAAAAATATAATCATGCGAAAAGAACCTTCCAGAAAATCTTTCTTCGACTGGAATTGGCTTGAAGTCTTTGTCTTTGGTTCTTTTTTCTTTTGTCCGAAATCTTTTTCTTGTAGCGATATAATCTTCGCCATCAAAAGTAAAGGGTAAAAATAAACCATCTTTAAACGTTTTCCCCTCAAACGCTGCGGCAAATGGGACTTCGCTTCTAATCTTTGTTCTGAACCCTCTCATATAATAGGGTGAGAACATTCCGTATGGGAAAGAAACAAAATATTTATCTGGGGCAGTCCATCGGCTTATTTTCCGACTAACTACCCAAGCGTTATGAGCGCCTGTAAAAATGCTCCAAGCAAGACTATTTCTTCTCCCGTCATCCTTTGGATGGATTGGGACATAGTAAATTGGAATTTCTTTAATTTTCGGATACTTTCCGAATTGAAGTTCTTTGTAGTAATAATAAGGGTCAACAACATAATCTCCTAATCTGTGACGAAGCAAAGGTTGAATGTCTTTCGGACATGCGAGCCAAATTGTATCGCAACCGGCCATTGCACAGTCAAAAACTGCTTTTTCTATCGCTAAATAGTTTTGGCCGATGGGCATTAAAGAGTCGTGCCAAGGGAAATTAAAATCAAAGGACTGGCCATCGACCGGAATGACACCAGCCAAATTAAATCTGTGTTTGTTTATTGGATTAGCTTCCATGGATAAATTTTATCTTTTCTGAATCTTCGTAGAAGTCCATTTTCTTTTCTACCAAACGTTCAACAACTTCTAGGTCAATATCAATTCTTTTGTTTCCGTAGACGGAGCCTTCAAAAGAGTTTTCGCGCAAAATGTGTTCGCTTTTAAATTTTGCCATTGTATCTGAAAAGTTGAAGTCAAGAAGTTGTTCTCCGTCTATTTCAGAAATGGCATATAACTTTACTGGATCAGATCTATGTTTTTTGTACACAAACAGCTTGGAAACAAATTTATCTTCTGTTTCGAAATAAGCATCTCCAGAGATCTTAAGAGAAACAGTTTTCATATGATCAACGATCTTATATAAATTATTTTGTTTGTGGGCGGCTGGTAAGCCTGAAATCTTTTTATCATCAAATATAAACAAAGTATTGTAATTTGCATGTTTGACCACATTACCTTGGCAAACAATTGAAATCTCTTCTTCTGTGATTCTGGTATTCTTAACAGAATCTCCTCCAAAAATCTTTCCATCCAACATTAGCTTGGCATATAAAAGACCCCAAGCTTGTTTTATTTCTTCGGGTTCAAAGAGTTTTGGAAATTGTAAATCGCCGATTACCAACCTTGTATTGTTTTGTTCGGCATGTTGCAGCGCGGCGAGAGAAGAGCCAAATGTAAAATTAAGATTCACTTGGGAACTAACTCAGAATAAAATCTAACAAAATCGCAGTGGCCGCTGTTGAAATAGAAGCAATTGACATAAATATTTGAAGGGCTACAATCCAAAGGGGAAACAGCCCGAGAGCCAAAAGCATCATTTGAATAAAAGACACCTTCTCCATTACTTGTCCAAGACGCCATAAACGTGATTTTCAAGAACCAAAAGAAGTTCTTTGCCTTCAACGTTAATTTTTTCGACCATACTGTTGTTTACAACAACTTGTTTTTGAACATCGACGCTCGAAACAATTGTGCAATCTTCAGAGACGCTTACAACTTCATAGACCCCGTAAGGTTTTGCTTGAATTTTATAGGCGTCTGGAACCAAGACGGTAGATTTCTTTTCTTCCGACGTGGTTTCTTTTTCTTTCAACAATACATGTCGATTGCGTGGATTTAGTTTCATTTTCTCTCCTTTATATAAAAGAAACTTCGCAGCTTCCTCCGCTGCAAGCAAGTTCACCGGACAAATCAGTTTTGTCTTCGGTCTCAACGATCTTTGATAAATCAACCTTCTTTAATGTTTTCAAAAGCGACTCATATCTATCTTCTGTGCAACTCTCAAAAGGAGCCTGAACATAAGTATGTTCTTTATCATCATGTGGTAAGACGCTCAAACCATTGTAATTATGGCGATTTTCCCACATCCAGTCTCCAACCGAATCCCACTCTTTAGTTTTAATACTCACAGTCGCTGAGACGTTGTGCGTATTTTGTCCTTGGATGTGTCCCGGCTTGGTCCATTCGGAGCTTACCTTTTGGACACGCTTTAACATATGCAAAGCGCTTTCGGATCTTAAAATTGCCTTTTCAGGGGCCTTTTGGGGAACGCTAATCACTGCTGTATCGTGAGGTCTAAAGTATTCATCCTCAACTAATTCCGAATGATTCGCTTTTAAATATTTATAAATAGCTTCGCTCTTGCCGACTCGAATGCGACGAATATAAAACTTATCATGCCAAGCATGAATTCCGCTGGAAGTTCCGAGAGTTAAAGATGTTGTTCCGGCTGGTTTTACACAAGTTGTTCTTGCGGCTGGTTTGATGTCAATCATTTCTGCCACTCTTTTGTTCTCGTCAATCACTGCTTGGGCTGCTTTCTGCATATTTAACTTAGTAACCTTTCCAGAGGCAATTCCAGTCATGCTGACGCCTATCAGAGCGTCTTTTTCTGTGTTTCTTCTCCAGATCTCTCGAAGATAGTGGAAATCAGTATAAGAAGCCTGCAAAGTGGCAATAAAAGTAGCAGCTTTAGTTCTCTCTTCAAACTGTTCTTGAGATTCAAGATCGCTTGCGTTTATTTCTACAAGATTACAAAACTGATATGGCCTGAGAGCTATTTCGCAGCAAGGATTGGTTCCCCAATCTTTATCATTAGAAAAATAAAATCCGGGTTCTCCGCATCCTGAAGCCTGAACTCTTTGCCAAAGGTTTTTAAAATAACTCTTTGTAATCAGATGTCTCATCAAGACAACAGAATTGTTTGCGCGGCCCCTTTGCGGATTTTTCTCCCACCAATTACCAGTTTTGGCTGCGAGCATATTTTTATCGTCGGCGCTAAAAAGCGATATTAATGCGGCGCGGCGGATTCCACCGGCAAGAACTGCGTCGGCAATATAACAAATAATATCATGGACTTCGATGGTTGAAAGCTTGTCGCCTGATTCCTTTTCTCTCAAAATCCCATCAACCTTTACAAGACACTCTTTAAGTGGTTGAGGACCGGGAGCGGTTCCACCAGAAGTCAGCAATTTAGCTCCTTTGGGGCGAATGTCGGTAAAATCAAACTTTACTCTTGAGCCACCTTGGAAGTGACTTCGCATCAATGCTTTGACGGCATCTGCCCAGCCTTCAATCGAATCGTTTACCAAAAAGCGTCTTGTGCGCTTTGTAGATGGCTTTTGGATCTCTGGAAGTTTTTCAATGTGGTGTCTTTGAACGCTATAGCCAACGCCTGTGCCACCCAAAAGCAAAAACATTGTTTCGCTAAAGGCTCTCCAATCGTCAATTGGTAAATAAGCGCAATTAAATATTCTATTCGGAGCCACTTCAATGGGTTTGCCGCCAAATTGCATTGACCTCATCGAAGGGAGTACTTTTTTATCATAGACATAATTATAAGCTTCGTCGATCTCGTTTTTAAGTTCAGGAAACTTTTTAATATGCATTTTTTTATTTCTTGTTACAAGTTCTTTCCAAGTTTCTCGCCTTTCCTTCTTGGGTAGGTAGCGAGCGTATTTCATATTCACTGTTATATCAGAAAGGATCTTATTGGCAATGTTTTGTTCCATTTATCTCTCCTTATTAAACATTTTTTTGTATTTGTTCAAGCATTTTTTTATAAACTTTTTTTGCCTCAGATAAATCGCGTTTATCTCTATTTTGTACTTCATTCTCTTGGACCTTACAAACATCGTCTTGTTCGAGAACTTTTATTGTAACAGTTCCCGTATCCATAAAAACTGAAAAAATAATAGCATCGGGTCCGTTTCTGTTTTTGGCAACAAAAATTCTCCCGATATTGCTATTTTTGTCTTTTATCGTTCTTGACAAGCTGATGATGAAATCAGCAATGAAACATTTATTAAACGCTTCAGAGATTGACTCCATAGTAATGACTTCTTCATTAAGGCCCTTTCGATTCGTTTGAGAAGCTGTAACGAGTGGACAATTGAATTCTTGTGCAATCCCCCGAAGCTCTTCGTAAATCGATTCAAGCTCATGTCTTTTCTCTGCTCTCATTTGAACGCTTCTCAAGAGATCGCCATAATCAACAATAATCAAATCAATTTCCATCTGATTTTGTTGAACCTTTTCAAGATGATTCTTGAGCGTTGTTGTCGTTGCAGATTTAGTTGGATACTCCTTGATAATGAGTTGACCGTCGATATCTTTGATTTGCTCAAAAATAGAATCTTTCTTTTCTAAAACGTCGTCAAGGTTGTAACCCGTTATACAAGCATCATATCTCTGAGCAACGGTCGTATCTGATAATTCCAATGTATAATGAACAACGTTCTTGCCCTGTTTTAAGGCCTCAACACCCAAGTGGACCAGAACATGTGATTTTCCTGCACCAGTAGGGGCAATTACAACTGAAAGTTCGCCCGTTCCAAGTCCACCTTTTGTGATTTTATCGATTTTTGGCCAACCAGTTGAAATTGGATTGCGAGCTTTAAATTTAAACCTCTCTTCGAAGTCTTTGATATAATCATATCCAAAGTCATTATCAAGACCAGAACGCAAAGCTTTGATTATCAAACGTTCGATCTCTTCAAAAGAAGACTTTTCCAATAGCGGAGCGGATTTGATCATCGCGCTCTTTAAAACTTGTTTCTTACAGAAATCAAGACTGGCGGTTTTAATGTATTCTTGGTCCGTTACCTCTGGACTTGTCTGAGTGCGAATAAAATAATCTCTAACCTGTTTTTGAATAACATCGTTTTCACACTCCAGTTCAGTATTGAAGATAGAATTTAAAGTTCCATTGGTTGGGTGGGATTTATATTTATCTTTATAGTCGAATAGTTTTTGGGTAAAAACCTGAAGATATTTTAGTTCAAGAAAGTTTGTATCTAAAACCTCTTGCATTTGATCGCAAAAAGAGCGATTGTAAAGTAGTAATTTGCATAAATTTTCTTGGAAACTTTTTCCAAAAATGCCTAAATTTTTCATGTCACCTCGTTGAAAATGTATAGTAAGTATATTATGTTATAATAAAGAAGTCAAGCTATTTTATAAGTCACTGGAAAGATTGAAAAGATTTTTTTACTTAAAGACCTTTTCTTTAGAAGTGTTAAAAAGCTTGGGCAAAAAACTCTTCTTAAGTTTCAAAAGACGACCAAATCTCGCCCTTTTTCTTGCATCTGTATAAAGTGCTGTCGGCTTTTTGATTTCGCCGTCAATTAATTGCTCACCGAAGTCATAAAACTTCGATTTTTGAGGAGGTGCTGCGATTACAAATTGAGAAAAAGACACCAACAATAGTAATACAACAAAACACCTTTTCATTAGCCTTTGTCTCCAAAATATTTAGTCCATGCCCAAAGGCTACGATTTTGAAAATACTCTGAATCTAGTTCATGGGAATAAGCTTCGCGCTCGAACGGGTTTCTATAATAAGCTTTTACCCATGAGCCATGTTTAAGTCGCCCGTAACAAGAGAAAAGGCCATACAGAATCCATTGAAAAACAAAAAGTAATTCAAGCTGTTGGAAGAAATGAATGGTTTCATGCTGCCTCAGTCTTTCGGACGCTTCGCCTTTGCAGAAAACAAGCCAACCGAAACTGAAAGCTTCAACATTTATTGGAGAAATCTTTGAAAGCCAAGCTGGTATCCTGCTGTTTTCAAAAATGAAAGGGCGTAGTTTATACATGTTTGTTATTTTCCTCTTCTCATCGAGATGGCGCAATGGGCCATGGAGCCAAGAACAAATATAGAAGTTAGCAGTTCAAATACAAGCATTATTTCTTTTTCCAACACATTCGTTTAAATCCCTGAAACAAATCTCCCCAATGATTATCAGCGATTCCATCGGTGATCATCATCACATCTGTTTCTGTCTTGTTGAACTCAAAGTCAAATTCGTCAATTGACCAATCAATACGCTGTTTGGTCTGGATAGACAAGCTTGGACTATAAAGCTGCATCAAGCTATAGTTATCCTTAATTAGTTCTTCGTTGTCAATAACCGATTGAAAAGCCTTAACTTTACTTTCTTGATTCGAACAAAATTCAATCAACTCTGGAATAGAAACGTCTCTGTCTTCAGCAAAGAAAGCAAACCTCTTAGCGACCGTCTTGAGTCCAACTCCCGGTACTCCAACGAGATTATCAGATTTGTCTCCCACCATAGCACGGGCCAAAGCAAAATTTGTAGGGTGGATTCCGTGCTCTTCAAGAATATTAAATTTATTTAAATATTGTTTTTGAATTGGTCTGTGAAGTACTGTATTCTCATCAAGAAGTTGATAAAAGTCTTTGTCGCTTGAGACGATGACCTTTTCCTCTTCTTTGAAGCATGAATAGCGCGTGATATAAGAAATGATATCGTCGGCTTCTACTTCATCAGCAACAAGCTGAATGATGGGAAAATTATTAAGATACTCAAAGATTCGATGCATCTGCCAAATCTTATTTTCCTGTTCCTGTTCTTCGTTTAACATCTTAAAGTTTCTGTTAAGACGCACAGGAGACCGACCAGCTTTATAATTTTTATTTGCTTGTTTTCTTTTACGACTTCCGTCGCGGCCATCCCAACAAGCAATAATTACATCCGGTTTTATCTCACGCATCAATTTTTGAAGAGATGCGATAAAACCAATTGTACCTCCGATGGGATTTCCATCTTTTGACATTGTTGGGTTAACGATATAAGACCTTAAAAATAAGTTTAACGAGTCTATTATTAATACTCTCTTGCTCATGGTTGCTCTCCTTAATTTATTTTATATAAAATTATTCTTTTTGTCAATGGATTTTTTTGGAGCTTCCTAATTCAATGCAAATTAGGTGCCAAAAATCTTAGACTACAGGGAAAGCAAACTGGTAAGATTAGACTTGTAAAGCTTTTCCTTATCATTATCGGTCAGTTGAGACATCTCGTTAATAATAGAAAATTGTTTATTTGAGTAGGAACTAAAATTATTGTTATAATTTGAGAACGAATTTTCAGAAATAGAAATTTCCTCTTCCATTGCATTTTCTGCTGATGGGGAAGTTTCCTCAAAAATATCTAAAAGGTTTAATTGTTTTGGATTCGGCTCAGGCTCACTGCGCTGAAAATCACTCATATAGTCCTCTTTTAACTCAGACAGCGTTTTGCCCGTTGGAACGTGAACAGTCTTGCTAGGTTGAAGTCCCGGTGCATTTGAGAGGCCAAGTTGTACGGCGATTTGGCCCCTAATATCAGCCAATGAAATAACAGAGCCATTATGATTAAAAAGCATTGAATTTCTGTTGATACCCTGTATGCTCAGAGCAATTGGTTTATAATGTCCGCTCTCGTCTTTAAGATTGGAAAATGCCATTTCAAGGACGTCGCCATTATTAATCAAACCAGCAGAATGAAGCTGTGTGATTTGGGGGCGCCAAATTCTTTTAGCGTATTCCGCTTTTGTTTTTGTCGAATAATACGAACAACTTCCATGAGGGTTCATAAATCCCCATTGTTGCTGGGTATTTTTTCGCCCTGTTTTAAAAATTGTATTTTTATTTCTCATTATTAATCTCCTTCTGTTCCATAAAAATCAACTGCAGAGCCTGTTCTTTCATCGAATTTGGTAATAATTTCCTCATCCATGATTTGAAGGACTCTGTTCCTAAACTTACTATCTTCTAACTTGTTGAGCCAGTGAGCCGATTGAAACTTCTCACTTGTCTCGTCTTCATAGATTAACTCATACCAAGCGCCCGAACGCTTTAAGCTATCTGAACTTTGAATTGCATCAAACCAGCTTTCCTCGTCTTGAATGCCAATCTCATCACCCCAAAGAATTTTGAACTGGCATTGGCGGCCTTGCGAACCAAAGCGAGACTTTTCAAGCTTTATTTTTACTGTGTTGCCAATTCGATAATCTTTATCGTCATAGACAAAAGATGCCTTTGCTTTTGGTCGCGTGAGCCAAATGCGTAATGAATACGAATAGATAAGGGTTTTTCCGCCCGGAGTCATATAAGGCGTTGTCATCGCCTCAGAAGGCGACCGTGTAATATTTGCCTTTAATTGATTAAGGATGAGCAAGGTTGACTTGGCATTCGCAATCGAAACCAAAAGCTTTGACATCCCTTTAGAAAGGATTCTGGCCTTTACTGCCATTGTTGACTGAGGGTTGAAGTCTCCTTCCATATCAGATATAGAGGGCGTTAGTGCCAAACTGTCCCAGACAAACAACATTCTATTTTCATTTGACTTAAGAAGTTCCTCAATTGTTTCTAAAACAAATTCAACGCTTGTCGCTTGGATGTATAAAATATTGCTCGCGTTGCACCCTGTTCGCTCAAGAAACGAGTTATCCAGAGCAGATTCCGAATCAAAGTAGACTACATCAATCCCTTTTTTCTGAGCATTGGCTGCGATTTGCGCTGCCATATATGATTTTCCGCTGGATTCTAACCCAGCAATTTCTGTAATCTTTCCTACTGGAATACCCGCAAGCTTTCCACGGCAAATCATACTATCCAACCAGCGAGAACCAGTTGAAATCCAATCAGTTACATTTGTTGGGTTGTTTTCATCGTTTAAGTCGTGAGCGACTTTCATTCCAGCTTTTTTATTTATAAGCTGTCTCATTTGATCTATGCTGAGTTTACCAGCTTTTGTTTCTTTTCTTCGCGCCATTAGCGTTCTCCTTATTTTGAAATCTTGAAAGCGTGGAAGCAACTTCGGAAGCCTTTTCTGTCCATTTTAATGACAACATTTTCTCCGTAGTCTCGCACTTCTAAAATATAATTTTTACTTCTTGAGATTAAGTTTGTTATGTCGCTGTTGTCAGAACAAAACAGGACATACCCATCTGATAGATCTTTTTTGTGTGCGTTTATGGCGGTTTCTCTATCTGGGCCGCCCCCTTTTCCTTTGAATCTTTCGGAAAGGCTTTTGATTTTTGCATCAAAGTCCGAGTCAGTTTTTTTATAAAGTTTCATTATTTTCCTTAGTGAATGGTTTGAGGCACCTATAAACCCGTGCCTCCCTGCGGTTAAAATTTACTTTTCAAGAGCGCCCGGAGGAAGCACAGGTTTGACCGTAGGTTTAGTCTCGCCTTTAGTTTCATCCGAAGCCTTCGCTTCCACTTCAGCTTTTTCATCCGAAGCCTTCGCGTTCTCGCTAGAAGCACCTTCCTTGGTCGCCTCTGGAGAATTGATTTCAGTAGTTGTTTCGGTTGGCGTCTTAACAATCGCCTCCGTACCTACCGAATCAATTGCCTTAACAGGTGTAGCATTTACTTTCGTAGTTGCCGCAGGGACTGTCTTGGTAACATTTGATGTAGTCTTTACATCATCTTTAGAATTTGTATAATACAAATAAGCACTTGCGGCAACTGCAATCACTGCAAATGCCACTGCAATTTTATTCAAATCTTGCATTTTAACTCCTTTAAGTTAATAGTAATGAGGCATCTGTGAACCCATGCCTCCCTGCGGTTAAAATCTTAGCCCAAAAGCTCGCTGAAAGCCTTGTCTACTGTATTTTCTTGCGGGGCAGCTTCAGAAACTTCTTCTGAATCATTGTCGCTTTCCAGATAAGCAGAAAGGATATCTTGAACTTCGGTGGCTGTCTTTTTTGCATTCTCGAAAAGATCCTCAAACTCAGGGACACCTTCCATCAATTCAACCATTCGGGCCGAATCTTTATGAAGAGGTGATGACTTACGTCGAGGGGTAATTTTCGTCTCAGGGAATTGAGAACCGGCGGGTTTACCATAGGTAATAACCAAATCAGTTCCGCTTTCAGGATCGGTGATGTCACCGTATTCTGGATTAAGAACAAGACTCAGAAGGGTTTCGTAGGCTCGTTTGCCAAAACCCCAAACTTTTACGCCCTCTTCTTCTTCTCCGCGAACAAGAACAGGAGCGAAAAAGCGCTGACGAGCGCCAAGCTTTTTGGCCATTCGTTTGGACTCTTCCGTGCCCTCTTTCCAAAGCTGACGGACATAACTATCCAAAGGACAGTCTTCCCCGAAATTTCGCTTCGGACTCAGGAAGCCCGGATTGTCGCCCACATTATAATGGAACCAGTAATCGCGGAAAGGATCTCCATTAGCTGGAGCTACAATACGAACTGTTTGATCTCCATCTTGAGGACGCCAAAACTTATTTGAGCCTCCGTTATTACCATTCTTGAGAGCGGTTTGACGCGCCTTCATTTTTTCCATATCAATTGCCATAATATTATTTTCTCCTTTTAGTTATAGCTACCCTGACAAATCTCTCAGGGCACAAGTTTTTGTATTAATGAACTGTTAGCTTCACAGTACACATAAATTTGATCATAATCTGTCGGAAAGACGGAATATGTAATCTTCATTTTATCATGTTCTACTGATTTTTTAACTTGTTCTTTAATTTTTTCAATCAACGTAAAGTCTTCTTCAAGTGTTTTACGAGGTACTGCATAATAATACCTTTTTTCTCTTGGAATGTCAAGCTTAAAAAAGTATTTTTCTTCATCATCGTCAAAATTGCAAAAGCCGATTGAACTCATACGAGCTGTTTTGATACGACCAGTAAAGGTTGAAAAAACAGGCAAGCTGTGTTCAAAAACGTTAATCATGTGATAATTTGAAACAATCATTTGATTTATACTTTCCCAATATTTCAAAATAGGAACAGGTCCAATTATACCAGAAATTAATTCATTGTCAAGTAAAATAATACGCTCAAAAAGCGCAGAACGTGCAAACTCCTGTAACACTCCGAAAAGTAAATTGTTTTGTTGATGTTGGATGAGTCCCAATTCGTCAGGATTGGGCACAACATACATTAAAGTGATCTTTGTTTTGTTTTTAATTTTCTCAAGAATTCTAAGAGAAGCCCCTGAAACAAGGCCACAACTTGTAATAAAAAGCGTTTCTGGTTCGACGCCCTGAAGAAACTTGTCAAGGGTCTTTGGAATGTTTTCTTCGTAGGCTTCAGGAGAATCTTGAACTTTAAGGCCAAGAGTTGTTTTTGTTTTTCTAAGACCGGCATCGATCTTAAGAACATTATATTCTGAATATTGTTTGAAGCATTCGGCGATATTACAGCCAGCTTGTCCTAAACCAATAACGGTTTGCATTTCTTCCTCTATTTAATATTTAATTTTTGCATATCGTGCCAATTCTTACCGGCACTGCAATTTACTTTGAATTTGCCAAATCTTGTATTACAAAAAAGTTCTTTGATATCATTTGTAATCAGTTGGTCATCTTCCGAAAAGTCAATCATAATTGAATCATGATTACAAAATTTAATAAAACTCTTTCGTCCCTCAAGAAGCTTCCAAACCTTATACATCTGTTCGAAAACAAGATCTGCCGCAGTTGATTGAACAATATAATTAACAGCGTGATCCTCGTCGCAATCTATTTTCCTATTATATACCGTCTCAACCAAATTATCCTTAAAATGGAGATTTTTAATCTTATCTCGGTTGTAAATCTCTGAGAAGCGGGTAGATTCGCTCTTGGGGTTGTAAAGCCAAGCAAAGATCAATCTTTTGGCATATTCGCGATCTTTTGACCTTGGAAAAGCATTTACAAGGTTCCAATGATGGAGATCTTCTTCGGGTTGTTCTTTTCCAAGGAGAGCCAAGGCTACTCGTAATTCACAGGCGTTGAAGTCTATTTCAAATAGCCAATCGTTTGTTGGCTTTAGTGCTCCTCGATATTTCTTTGCCAAGGTCATTATTGGAAAGGAATTCGATTTTGTGCTTAAACGCCCTGTGGCAGTTCTGAACTGGTCGTAGATTATATGTTTTTCGCATTTCTTTAAGAGATTATAAGTATTTTTGTCTTGAACTGTGATCTTGTCGTTTTCTTCGATATCCAGCTTCAAAGGTTGGAACTCGATTTCAGAAATCATCTTTTCCACATTTAAGAGAGAAGAGTAATTTGCTGGTTTGGAATGGTTGTCAAAAACGTGCTTGCAAGTGGCATCTTTAAGTTTTGCCCAGCTTTTTAGCACATGCTCTGGTATAAGGTCATAGAAACAAACGTCTTTAAGACTAAGGCCAGATATAATAGCTGAGTTGAGGAATGCCTTTACTTTTGTTTCTATCGACTCAAGTTCCTCTTTAAGCTCTTCTGGACATACTTCATTAAAGTTTTTACCTTGAACGAAGATTTTCGCATAATCAATGTCATAGTCTTTAAGGAAGTTCGCATATGTCCATGTTTGAGTACAAGATGGATCGACGTTTTCTTGAAATTCTGACCCCTTATAAATCATAAGGCAATCTTTCTTTTTGTCAAAAGTTTGAAAAAGCATTATTACTATTCTAAATTAATTTATTATTTTGTCAATCAAAAAAGTATGGAGTTGGGTCATCTTTTGTATAAATCTTTGAATTTATTAACTTAAGGTCGATATAATTTAAAACTCTTTTAGTGTCTCCGAGATTGTAATAAGCACTAATGTTCTTCACCAGACTATCGTAATCGCTTTCTTGATCATTCTCAATCAATCTTATTCTAAAGTATAACTTTAAAAAATATTCTTCGCCATACTTTTCTTTAAATTCTTGAAAAGTTTTCGGAATCGTCTCAACGGGAAGTTCTTTTACGAGAGTGGTTTCATAATCTGAAAAAAGTGGGGAGCCGTATTTTATGGAACCCAAGCTTACTTTAACTTTTTGATATGTAGAATTCACTGAATAATGACTTGAGTAGAGAATGTATAAGTATTTCTTAAAATTCTCAAAATCAATCTCAGAAGCGGTGTAATAGTAACTCTCAAAGAGGTCAGGAATGCTCGAAACCTTGTGTTGTCGCTGGCGCACTGGTTGTTGGTATGAAATCATTTTGGGATTTGTAAGGTCGGCGATAAGCTGCCAAGGAGCGTTCTTGTTGATTCTGAATCCGAAATCTCTACAAGGATCGACAAAGCTTGCATATTCAAACGTGTCGAGATACTTTTCAACTTTATTTTTATTGTCCCCGTGGTCATCATTCGATAAATCGACAATCAATCCTGAAATCTTATTGGTACAGTTGTTACTCAAAATAAACTCGTTTTGAGTGATAGACACGTCGGGTGCCACCATCCTTGCAAATCTTAAATACTCTTTAACGAAAGAATCAAAATTCTTTACTGTCTTGTCAACTAAATAAGAATTCAAAAACGGGTTGAATATAAAATCATTAAAATATTTATCATATTCTACCGGGAGGGACTTCCAAGCCTTTTTGGGAGAAAAATCCCCTAAGAAATCCAGAGAAAAAACCTTTCTCTCTTTTGCCCTGTCCATAAACGACTTGAGATCTCGAAACGCATCGGAAACAAAATTCAATGCTTTGAATTGTCCTTTGTCATCAATGGCCGTAAGAAACTTTTCCTTTGGATATACTGTGATGCCCTTTGTGTTTATTTTACCATAATATGGCCTACTATACCACAAGTCATAAAGTTTATCGGGTGGTGTCGCTGGAAAGGCATTGTTATAATTTATTTTGTTTTTAAAACATACCGAAGGTTTTGATGAGTTATTACTGAACATATGATAAATAGATTCCCAGTGTATTATTTAAACTTGTGTTCTCCGGCCAATTCGGCCTGATTCCAAGCTTCAATCTCTTTGGCGTTGGGATCTGTTATCCCCTTAGCGGTCGCTGGGACAACTTGTTTCTTTGTCTTCTTTGGTTTTGAAATGGTTGTGGTAGATTTTTTCTTACTTGGACTGTTTTTGTTATCTTTCTTATCTTTTGTGATGGTTCCAGAATCATTATTGTTGGCTTCTTCTACAAGGGTTGCATTTTGCGGGGCCGGAGGGGTAGAATCCAAAGGAGCGTTATAAGTTTTAGTTTTTAAATCGTTTACATATAAAAGTTTATAGCTTGTAGTCCATTTGTTTGCTTGAATACTGTGCTCTATTGCATAGATGTTGAAGAGACCTGTAAAAAACAAAAGATTATTTTTCTGTTGGAAGAATCCTCCATCTACAAAACGAGAATCAATATAGATTTTATCCGAGATATTTAAAAATGGATTGCCAACCAGCGTAAGGTCAACTGCGACTTTGCTTGTAATCAAAATCGAGTCTTCCTTTGTTTCTCCAACTGATCTTTCGCCGCCCTTTGTGGCGTTGTATTGCGAAGCGAGTGTGTGTTCGGCCAATCCGGCGATTTGAACTGGATTATATTTAATAGTGTCCAGCGGTCCTTTATCGGGGCCGCCCAGAAAAATAGTTGGAATATTTAATTTTCTGCGGCGCTTCTTATTTAAGCTGAGATCATACAAAACGTTTTTAACTATAAGAAAATCTTCCGTTTTCGAAGTTTCAAGCGACGTGGTATGTTCTCCAAAGTTTTTAATTGTTTTGGTATCGTGATCTATTGTTTTGGTATCAAGTGTTAAAATTTGTCCCCCTTCAAAGTATTGCACATCCTTACCTGTTTTTTCTTTTTCTCCGCCTAAGACTTGAAGATCAAAGAACTTTTTCATAAACTGGGAGAGAAATGCTCGAAGGCTGTATGTTTTAAGGTTTCGACTTATAATCATGCGATTCAATTCAAACAAGAACATATCAAGCGAAATGGGAGTATTTGCAATGTTATAAATCTTTTTGGTGCTTTTGTTTTTAATAAAAACTGTTGGCCCCAAAAGGAGTTTGAAGGCTCCGTCGCCCTCTGCGTCAAGATCTTGTCCCATTCCACCGCCAGATTGATTATTAAGAATGATATTTAATAAATCTCCAAAGTAAAAGAATTTTACCTTATCATATTTTGAAGAGGTTGACGTATCATCGTCAAGAGAAAATCGTTTTATTTCAAAATCGCCAGCGGTGAATACAACAGAATCTGAAACAGGAGCGTTAAGACCAACTTTTGCCATAATGTTTTCGGGCTTGAGTTTTTGTGATTTCTTTTCGTCTGGGACAATTCGAAGTTCTTGAACGTCAACTTCTTCTCCTTGAGCGATTTTTTGAATATATTTTTTATATACTTTGTTCTCCATATCGAAATAATAAACTTTACCGAGCGAGAACAAAACAGATACAAAAGAAAATACCGGAGGGATAGAACCTGCCTCCCTTGCAATTTGAGCTTTTTTTCGAAGAGCCTCAACTTCTTTTGTAAGCACGTCTATCTTTCCGGTTGAATCTTTAAAATTTGGAGGAGGCGCAAAGCCTGCGTCAGTTTGCTTTTTGAAAAGGGCTTTCTCTTTTATAAGCCCGTCAAGAGTTCCTTGTTTGGAAGTAAGTTCTTCTAGGGAGTACTCTTCTTCGTTTTCGATGACCCGCATATTAGAACTTTTTCTAATATTTTTATAATATTTAGGGTCCAGCATATTATAAGATTGTCCAACCGTTTCGGCAAAGCCCTCAAGAGTTGTCTGAAGAGAAGCTGATCCGTCTTGATTATATGTTATATCTGTTTTTGCACCGATGGGATACAAAGAAAGAGTCATCTTTTTTTTCGTAAGAGACTCAAGATCCATATCAAGATTGTCTGGTGCATTAAAGCCCACTTCAATTACGATTCGATATCTACTTGATCTTCCCGGCGAGGCAAAAATATCCTTATATTTAATATTCTCTTCATCGTGAAGGTTCTTAAAAAGCATTTTAACATCTTGAAACTCCATTTGGATTCCAACGATTACTGAGTGTAAAGTGGCTGGAGTTGCACCTTTGCCACCTGAAAGACCTTTAAAGGAAACGTTAAATCCCTTAAGACCAACTTGTGGACCCATAAATCTATCGGTTATAAAATCTGTTTCGCCGCCGATGAAGTCAACAGGATCTTCAAAGCTTCCAAAGTCGGTAAAGTTATCCAGTGGAAACTCAATTCTTTTTTTCTTTTTGTCTCTGAAGACTTTAAAAATTCGAATGGAGGGCTGCAGGAAGTTTAACTTAAAGGGATCTGCTGCGAAAAAATCAATGACCTCTTCGGTTGTTGAAGTGGCTGGTTTTGAATAGGGATTCTCATCAAGGTAATAGATATATTTATTGTCTGGGCGCTTGTCATTATAAAACTCATACAATTCGCTGTGGTATCCCAAAAGCTTTTGTTGGTTTTTAACTAAACTGCCGAGCGAAGAAATATATTTCGAAAGGGTGGCCATCTACTCTCCTTCAAGAATCTCAAGAATTCGCGTCAAGGGCGTTGGAATATAAATAGTATCTCCTTGTTTTACTGAATTTTCGAGTGGCTTTTGATTGAAATGGGCTATCACCCACCAAAGTGAAGGGTCGCCATAATATTTCTGAGCGTATTTAAAAAATCTATCGCCCGTCTTATAAATTTCAACATTTATAGAAAGGCCGTCGAGATCATTGGACTTTGGATAAGTAAACTCAGGAGTTGCGAAGTGCTTGATAAAGCTTACTTTTCTCTTTTTAAGCTGATTGATATATCTGTCGTCTTGATTTGTGAAGATCATTCTATCTTTATAACGTGAAACCATTATTTAATTCCTTTAACTGGGTTGGGATTGTTTTGAGTATTCAAGACCATTGAGGAATTGCCCGATTCATTGGCTTGTGCAACAACTGCAGAAGGGCTTTCTGGTACTGCTGTTTTTTCTCCTGCGCCGGGATTTCCACCGGCCATTCCGGGACCATCAGCAGTTTGGTTTATTACAACGCCAGTGTTAAATGGGAAGTTCGTCCTGCCATCTCCAGCAAATTTTCCATCGTACCAACCCACAGGATGATCGTGAAGTACTTGAAAATCGATTGAAACAGTATATTCTACAGGGAGAACGGTTTCGTTTACGCCATAGTTTAAATTCTCGCCGACGTTGCCCCTACCAAGAGAAACAGAAAGACCGGAAATAAATCCCGGCAAACCTTTTCGTTGGCCACCTTTAAAATCGCCGATGAGATCTCCATATAATATTCTAAAGAAAGGAGGCGTCTTTAAAACGCTTGTGTTCTGTTTGGCAGTCGCTGTATAGGCCGGGTAAACAAGTTGTTGTAACATATTTGCAGTCATTGCGTTGCTAGAAACTGCTTCAGCGCCGTTTAAAATATAACTTTTAACCATTTTGAAACCAACCCGAAGAGTTCTTCGAGTATGTTTGTAGGTTGCGATACCGTCTACTCGACCATAAAATTCGCCGCCAACTGACATTCCAACGTTTACATTGTTATCAATGCTCAAATCAACTGGTTCGATAAGGACAACAATATTACTACCATTAATGGATGTATGAAGAGGTTCAATTTCAAGGAGTTCTACATCATCATCAATAACGCCTTTAACCGTTCCTCCGTTAAAAACGGCGGCAATGTCTTTGGTCGTTTTGATTATGTTTTTAAAATCTACCAAGTTTTATTTTCTCCTAATTGATTTGCCTTGTGGCCTGTTGCATTACAGAATCTTTAAGTAGGTTAGCTGGAAGTATGAATTCTTGACTTACATTAACTTTGATATCTCCATTTGGTTGTTTGGTGATCTGTTGGTTTTTAGGTGCTGCTGTGCCTGCGCCTGTCGAAGCAGGAAGTGGTTGACCGGCAGGAGGCTTGCCTTCTTGTTGGTCTTTAGCGTCTTGAATGGTCTGGCGACCCGCTTCCATTTGCTTATCAAGGGTCTTTATCAATTCCGACAGATCAGTCGTTAGACCTCTCGCATCTTCAACTCTTTGGTCAAAAAGCTCTCTCTGGCCAAATAATAATTGTCCAAAGAGGCCTGCTTTGCTGTCGGGGCCTTCGCCTTTCCAAGTGTCAGCAGAAGTTTTTACGCCTGAAACGGCTGTTGAGATCTTGTGAATTGCATTTCCGACTGCTGTGGCATGTTTTTCCATTATCTTTGAACTGTCTGCTACTATTCTGTTAAAATCTTTTTGGGCGGTTCCTGCCATGACTATAGCATTTTTCAAATTTATTGGGGCAGCTTTTATTTTTTCTGACGCTCCCATTTGTGCTTTGACGTCTTGTTTGTTTTGTTCAACGGTTTTATTAGCAGCGTCTGCTCTTTTTGCAAAAAGCTCATCAACAGAGTGTTGACTTTGTAGAAGCTTATTCATGTCGGCCTCGGCGATTCCTGCGGATTGAGCGAGTGCTTGAACTTGATAAACTCGTTCCATACCGCCTTCAGCCAAATTAAAGCGGCCTTCGTCCATTGCACTTTTAATATCTTTTAAAACCATTTTTACTCTATCAGCAGGTTCTGCGCTGATTAATTCGCCAACTTCAAGATTTGTACCTTTAAGTACGGCAGAAAGATTTCCAATTTGTTGTGAAGCGCCTTCAATCGTATTGAATTTTTTGCCCATGTTTACAAGACCTTCTAAGGAAGTGCCAGTTCTTTGACTTACCCTGTTAAGTTCTGCCATGTTATTAACAAAGCTGCCGCCTAATACGGTTAATTCTGGAAACTGGTTGCTTAGAGATTTTAGAGTGGTGCCCAGCGGAGAATTAAGTTCAGCGGATAAAGTTAGAGCTTCACCCATCATTTTGTTCATTGCCTTTTCGGCGCCTTCGCCGTTTTTGCCTACCAAACCCAAGTCAAAATTAACAATGTCTAAGGCTTTAGCAAAAGTTTCACTATCAACTCCAGCTTTTTCAGCTTGAGAAGCAAAGGCGGCAAGTCGTCCAGCGGCTTTTTCTGAGCCTTCGGCGTTTGAAGCCAATATATTTCGTGCTGTTAATGAATGCTTTGCTAGTTCTTTAAGTTTGTCAACGGCTTGATCCGTGCTAATCGCAAGGCCTTCGATGCCAAATTCTTTAATGCCTTCTTTAACTTTATTAAAGTTAATATCTTGAAAGCCGATATGTTTATTTAAATCAGCAAGAGCATCTGAAGTCTTTTTGAATGCTTCGGATTGGTCTGTAAGTCCGGTTAAATAGCTTGCAGCGTCTTTTCCGGTGCCTCCTAAAGCTTTAAGGTCTTTGAGGTCAAGTCCTTGTAATTTAAGGGCAACGCCAGTGGAAACTAAAGTATGAAGACTACCTTTAATGTCGTCAAGAACGGCGACAGTTTTGGCATCTTTGCCAAGGTCAATTCCTGATAGGTCAGTGCTGCCGCCAGTAGGTTTGTCAATCCTTCCGCCTTTGCCTCTGGCGATGGTATCTTGGCCTCTGGCGATGGTATCTTTGGTAATCGCTTCTGTGTTGGCCTTCAAGATGATGCCATGTTTGGCCAGACTATCCTGCAGTTCTTTAAACTTATCAACCATTCAAAAATGTTCCTCTTGTTATTAAATAGTTTAGCGTTGGTTATTTTCGGCGGCTTCGCGTTCTCGATTCTTTTGTTCAATAAATTCTTCGATGAACCAAGTACGCAATGCGACGGGAAGGTTGTAAAGCTCAAGGAAAGACCAATTGGAATTTCTCTTGAAGGAGAGAAAGAGTCTATAGACCTCTTTCATGTAATCATGACTGAGGCCAAAAAAAGTCAGCCGAAATCGGCATTTCTCTCCTTTCTGTATGAGAACAGGATTTGCATTCAACCTCTTGAGAGAAATCAACATCTGGTTTCGAATCAACATATTGTTTCTTAATAAACTTGGCATCAACAGTAGGCATGTTCTCCAGAAATTGAGAAATAAACCCATCGGAGGCGCTCACGCCATCAACTGATGTTACAATAAACTTTAGGAAAGTTGTAAGGGAACTATCAGGAAAGCCCATTTTTGTTCTCTTCTCGACTTCCTTTTCCAACAGTCCTTCCTCGTGAACCGTTAAAAACCTAATAGTTACAGCGAACTCCGTCTTCGGCAATACAAAACGAAGGGACTCTTCGTCCAAGGAATCTTCTTTACTTTTCATTTTTGAAAGGTCAAAAGTGGTGTCCGTCATAGCGCTACATTCTGAACAAATCGAAGATGCTTTATAATCGGACCCGTAAGCATTCATTCTTGCGTTTACAAGAATAGCGTTTCTATCGCCAGTAAACAATGTCCTTGCGTTAATATTCTTGTCCAGAAGCAAGCTTTGGATCAAATGGTCAAGAACAACGCCTTTTGTGATTAAGCTGGTTGAAGTAAGAATATCTTCTTCTTTTGCTGTCATGTGTTTAATCTCAACGAATTCTTGATTGTGCAAGGGATGATCTTTCGGATAAAAGACTCCTTTGCTTGGCAAGTCCACAACTTCTGTTGGGACAACATAATTCATAAGTCCAGCATTGGATTGAGGGACTTTTGGGGCTTCCGGCTTAGAAAGCCGATCATCGTTTTGTCTCATATACTCCTCTTTTTAGTAATAGTTGTTAAAATAAGCTTTTTTCGTACTTAAAATTATTATATTTAAACTGCAATGCAATCTCTGTAAAATTCGAATTGGCATAACTAAATGAACCAAAATTTGCAGATGTAATAATTGGAGAGTCCATAGTCCAAACTCCGGCCACATTATCACCTAAATAATTTACGGCTGTTGAAGCAGTTTCGGCAAGAGATCCAAGGCTAATACCACCATTCATAATATCGCCTGCAATATCCGTTACGGCTGAAGCTACGGCATTCGCAATCCTTTTTGACTCACCTTTGGCATGTGGCATTAATTCAAGAATTTGCATGTTTGGTAGTCTAAGAAGCCCTTTTGTTTGAGCCAAAGCGCCCTTTGAGCGTTCATTGGAAGTCAAAGTCCAGCCGCCAGCGGTCAACATATCAAAAATAGTTTGTGATTTGTTCAATGTATTCAAAAGGTTATCTACAACTTGTTGATCATAAGCATCAATGATTTTCATTTGAATTGTATTCAATGTGTAATCATTCTTATAATGGTTTTCTGTTCTTATTGTACCATTTTTTAATATTTTTTTAACTGTTTCTGAGGAGATTGTAGAAAAAGATGGTTTGGTCATCGATTGGATAAGAAATGGTTGAACGAAATCTGTGAGGCCAATGGCCTGAAATTGAAACTTTGGTTCAATGTAACTTTCGCTTCTTGTAGATGACCAGAAATGAGACATAAGAATGCTCCTATTTCAGAACTTCTTTCATTTCACCACTGACTGGATTGTAATCACCCCTGTAAAGGGCATAATCGTAAGTGAGGGTCAAGGCTATTTTTACGAGATCTTCGCCGCCGTACTTCAAATTTCCGAATTTAACATCTTTGACCCATGCGTTTATAAGGGTCCATTCTTCGATTTCACGAGGATTTCTACCCGTCAGCGGGTCGCCTGCATCGACTTGAACAATTCGTGGATTATTTAGTGCATTGACTGAGCTTGCTTTCGAAAAAGAAAACTCTGCATTATTTTGATTGTCAGGAGTCTTATAACCGGAGGCCATTAAAACCTTTGTAAGAGTACCAGCATTATCTGGATTAACCGGATCAAGCAAGTTGACCGTCACAGGATTCCAAGTGATTCTGCCGGGATACTTAAAAGTATGAATCATAAAGGGAACCGTTTTTTCAGCGATTGTGTAAGAAGGCTTCTGTACATCTTGAATAGTATAAGTTTCAATTGCGGGTGAGTTTGCATCACCAGTAAGCGTTGGCATATACAGCAACCACCTAAAATCTCGTTTTGGTTCTACCGAGGCATCGTTCCAGAAAGGCATCTTATAAGGTCTCCTTAATCTCTAATTTTAAATAGTTGTCAAATTTATTAATCATCGAAAGCTGCTCCACTATCTGTGATAACAAAATCAATTGCAATAAACTCGATTGCCCTTGCAGGCTTAACAAAGATCTTTGCATAAAGAATATTTCTGTCAATAAGATCTGGTGTCGTTGTTGATTCATCAAGAATAACTTTGTAATCAGTGAGACCAAGGCCAGATTTAACTCCAGCAAGGAATCTTTCAGCCTGTCCACGGAATTTATTCCAAGTCATTTTAACATTTTGATCAAACAACAATGTTGCAGCGATTCTTGAAATCTCGCGCTTCAAGAAGATTGTTAGTCGTCGAACGTTAATCCTGTCAAGGGCAGACGGCGTTGTTTGAAGCGTCTTCTGTCCGAAGATGACAATCCCTTCCGCTGGGAAGCTTGCAATCGGATTAATGTTGTTTTCATACAGTTTATCGCGCTCTTTTGAGGTAAGTCGCTGGCGTACTCCAACCACTGGAAGTCCTGCAGCATTATTAGCAGAAAGTCCACCGCGAGTAAATCCGGCAGGAGCAAACCAAAGCTCTGAAACTGCTTCAGAGTAAGAAAGTGCGCCGATGGCAGCGACTGAAGGCGGTGCCCACAAAGTTGCGCCATTTACGGTATCTCGAATCTGAACCCAAGGATAATAAGCAGCGCCATAGCTTGAGTTTAATTTCAAGTTTTGTTGCATGTTATTAACAGTACTGTCTACAGAACCGATTCTATCTTCGATTGATTTGGTTCCTTCTGTACTTGCGACATAGCCACCTTGCGGATCAATAATTGCCAGTGCGTCTCCGCGACCTTCAGCGGTTCTTACAAGTTTACTGTTGAGAGTATTGTTTGTAAGTCCCGGCATTGCAACCATATTAAATTCAGTTCTTTCGGGATCGCGCAGAGAATCAATTGCAACGCTGATGGCGTTATATGCATAATTGTTTTCTTCTGAGGCTCCGTCAAGGAATGTATTTCGGAAAGGCTCGCGCTCTTTAATATCAAGAGCGTTGAAACCGCCGTGCAAGCAAGTTGTATATCTATCGAATCCAGCATCAAGAACATTCTCGTAAGAAGCTGTTGCGGAATTGATAGGTACGTTGTCTTCACCGGCTGAAGCTGAATGGTTGTTATAAGAGGATTCATTGATTCTTGCAGATTCGTCATAAACTGCATTTGCAGCGTAACTACCAGTGTAATTAGCGCCTGTTGTGCTTGCATTTCTAATGTTGTCGAGCGTAAAAACCCAAGAATTTTGAGTTGTTACATCATCGGCTGTATAAGAATCAAGCGTATCAGGTTTCGCTCGAAGAACGTCCCGCACACTTTGATTAAATTCATTTGAATTATAAGTTGTATCCGCTCCAAAGAAGGCATCTGTAGGATCAATTACAAAACCTTCCGAAGAAGAAACTCTCAACCGAATTTCAGGGAATTCTACTTTGGTTGCAACTGCGCCCATAGTAGAACCCGTATTTACAATGGCAATTGTATTGCCCATAATCGGCGTCCATGCATAATCAGTACCTCTTTTAACAAAGGT
>Ga0208299_1000668_pt1 | contig 30208 bp, 46 predicted proteins | sample 15_taG_FD_184089 | JGI IMG/M metagenome (GOLD analysis project Ga0208299, IMG submission 184089) | Marine viral communities from the Subarctic Pacific Ocean - 15_ETSP_OMZ_AT15312 metaG (SPAdes) (version 2) | ecosystem: Environmental > Aquatic > Marine > Oceanic | place: Pacific Ocean | collected...
TGTCTGGTCAGGAGTACAAGCAGCAGGTTCAGCACTTATGTCAGGAGCAAGAGCAGTAGGAACAGGAATAAGAAATTTTGGAGGCAGAGTTTTTCAAAGCGTTACCGATACAATATCTAATGGTATAGAATTCATGCAAGGACAATTTGGTGTTAAACCTCCAGTATCTCCTACGTCTACTTTTTCTAGTTTTTCAGAATCTGTAGCTGGAGGAGGCGGCCAAGTAGGCCGTACTGCAGTTAAAGAAGCAGGTAAAAAATCTTTAAAAACTAAAATAGTAGAAGGTTTAAAAACGCAAGCAGTAAAAATGGCTGATGCTACAATAAAAAATGCCGCAAAAGGAGGAGATGATCCTACAGGACAAGGAGCTGTTCAACAGTTTAGATATGTAGATGAAGATACTAGATTAGATACAAGCGCAGGATATGAGCCATTAACTTCTTTAGGTTTTGGTATTCAATCTCCATACTTAGGATACGCAGGAGGACAACAACTGTTTGGTAGCCCTAGAATAAATCAACAAGGAAATGTAGAATGATAGATCCTCAAACACAAGAAAGCGCAGAAAACTTACAGGCGATAGCTAAAATAGGAAGACCAGTTCCGGGAGAGTCTTTAACTAATAGTCCTGAACAGCAGTATCCTTGGGAAAGCCCTCCTGTATATACAGATCTTCCTTCAGCTATAGATGCTTTATTGGTAGAGTTATGTGAGCCTGAAATATTTCATCAGCTTGTAGACTCTATGCGGGCAGGTTTTCCTGTAGGAGATATGGCAGAACAAGTATTATTTGAAGGGTTCAGTAAAGGGCAATGGAATCCTGATCTTATGTTATTGCTTGTAGAGCCTACAATGTATATTTTAATAGCTCTTGCTGATATGGCAGATGTAGAGCCTCGTATAGATTCTGAAGAAGAACCTAATGATCCTGAAGAACAATTAAGCAATATAGAAAAAGCTATAGATATAGCAAAAGAAAAAGTAGTTCCTTCTCAAATACCCGCAGACATATCTAAAAAGGTAGAAGAGAAGGCTGTAAAATTAGAATTGCCTACAAAAAGTTTATTAAGTAAAGAGGAAGAATAATGGCAGAACAAACAAGTGTAGAGTTAGGTAAAAGTTTATTATCGCAAGCACAGAGTAGAACTAGGCGTTTGCAAAAAAGCGCCGACAAAAAGTTTTACGGCGCGTTAGCTATTCAAGGCTACGATGCCTATTCTAAAGCTAAAGGTGTTAAAGCCTATGAAGAATTATATAATTCTTTCGAGCCTTTAATTAGTCAAAGAGCAAATGAGCTTGAACAAAGTACTGCTTTTAAAGCTACACACAATGCTTATTTAAAACCTTCAGGACAAAATGCTCCAGTATTTGGCGCTAATCAATGGGAAGAAGCTTTACTTTATAATCACGTTATGACACAGGTTAGAGCAGCAAAAGTCGGAGATTCTAGTTTAGATATAGATGTTCAAAAAGAGATGGAGAAAGTTAGAAATAAAAAAGAATGGCAAGATTATATTAAATCTTATGGTAACAAATTAACAGCTGCTAATTCTATGAAACTAACTAAAACTATAGACGAGAAAGGTGAAATTATTTATAGCGATCCTATCATAACTAAACTACAAAAAGTAGCTAAACAAATGTCTAAGAGCTATGGTATTATGCCTGATCTATTAAGAGTATTAGGAGTAGGTACAAGCGCAGATTTAGCTACACAAACATTTAAAGATAGAAAAGGTGTTTCTTATGAGATACTTTTACCTGAAGCAGATACTCTAGCTAAACAAAAACTACAAGCTGCACTACTTGCAGAAATGGAACGTGGTACATTTGATGAAGCAAGTGAAGCTGAGATAGCTGCTGGATTAACTTCAGTACAATCTAGCCTTACTCCTGCATCTAAATTTGAAATAGATTTAGCTAAGTTATCTAAAATGCCTGACATAGAAACTTCTATAAATGATATACAGGATGGAAGAACAGAATATCCTGCTTATATTGAAGAAGCAATATATACAACTGCAGACGGAACAGAACACAACTATACTACAATATTAGAATCTTTTGATACTGAATTAGAAAAAGAAAACTTTTATAGAGACTGGAAAAGAACTGCTGCTCAAATGTATAATGTTATAACAGATCCAAAAATTACAGCTCTTGGTGGAGGTATATATCAAGATCAATTTATGCAAATGGCTTTTGAAGAATTATTAAGAAGAAATAAAACTACTTTAGAAGCAGGAACTTTATTTGGTATAAATACTAGATATGAAAGTATGAGTCCTACAGAACAATACAATCTTGTTGCAAGTATAGTAGAAACTTATACTGCAAATGAAGAAGATAATTTAAGTGAAGAAGAGCAACGAGATATTGAAGAAAGAACACAACAACTTGAACAAGCTACTAATGTAGCAAGTCAACAAGATCTTAATAATCCTGTTAATTTAGCTAAAAGAATACCTGAAGATTTTGTATTTTCTTCAGAAGAAGCAAAATTAAACCAAATCGAAACAGATATAAAATTCTTTAGAGAACAAGGATACTCTGATGAAGATATAGATATGTATAGATCTATAATGGAAGAAGTAGGAGTAGATCCTACAGCAGAAATACAAGGCACTATTCAAATAAATAATGAAGAACGTTATAATGAATTATCTAAGGAGTTATATGGTGTAGAAAATTATGAGGATTTAAGTCCAAAACAATTTGAAAATATAAAAAATCCTACAGTAAGTATTAATGAATTAGCTAATAATATTACACAAGAGTATTATAACAAAAATCTTCCTTCTATGTATAATTATACTTGGGAAAGATTTGTAACAAATCCTGAAGATCTTAGTACTGTTAAAGAAATGCGATCTTACAAAGATGCTGCCGAAAAAACTCCTTTTAATATAGCTAAAGAATGGTGGAAGGAACAAGGAGTATCTATTAATAATTTTAAAGCTATAAGTAAATATTTATATAATGATAATATATCTTTATTAGGAACTTTTAGAGAATTAAATTTTGATCCTGTAGCTTTTGCTTTTCAACAACAAGGATTAAAACTTCCTGATATGAATTTATCTTTAAAAGAAAAAGTAAGTAATAGTTTATTAGATAAGGCTTAACTAATGTCTATACCTGAATTTTATAGGCAGTTTGCTCCTACAAGTACTGCAGAAACTTTTGAAGAAAGAAAACGCAGAAAAGAACAAGAAGAACTTGTTGAGATGCAATCTACTATAAGTGTACCTAAAACAACTATAGAAGAACCTAGAACTCAAGAATCTAATATACCTGAGTTTTACAGGCAGTTTTCTCCTACCCCTAAAGAAACTATTATTAAAGAGAAACAAGAGTCTACTATACCTGAGTTTTATAGGCAGTTTAAACAAAAAGAACCTACAGACTCTACAACCCTACCTGCTCCAGTTAAGTATGATCGTACATATAGTCTTGATGATTTAGATAATGATGAGTACTTTCAAAAAAGAGCGAAAAGATTTTTAGAATCTATAGGTACAGACGAAGATATATATGAAACACTTAGAGACTCTGATTGGAGCATTACTGATGCTTTAGCTAGAGCCTATGATTCTGGTAAGTGGACAGAACAACAAAAAGCAGACTACAAATATTTAAGAAATACTTTTGATAAAGCAGAAGTAGGAGGCTTGGGCCATATACTCGAAGCTACTAAAGATATAGCTATTGATATTGTTGCTGATCCTTTAAACCTTATAGCAGGTTTATTTATTGTAGGCTCTGGAGGCGTAGGAGTAGCAGGAGCTACTGCAGTTAGTAGGATAGCAGCTTCACAAGCACTTAAAACTGGAGCTAAAAAACTTGCAAATCAAAAAGGATTTAGAGCTGTAAGTATGGGGTTGACTGAAGGTGCTTATGATGCGGGGCTTATAAATGTAGGTACTCAATTAACAGAAATACAAACAGGTGTAAGGCAAGCCGGTACAGAATTTAGTATGAAAGAAGCTGGGCTAGCTGCAGGGCTTGGTGCAACTGCTGGTGCGACTTTAGTTGGAGGCGCACATAAACTAGCTAACTATATGCTTCGTAAAGAACATGATAAGTTAGTAAAGACTTATGATTTAGATGATGAATTAATAGATGAAGCAGGAGAAATAAGCGCAGAAGCAGTATCTCAGTTTAAATCTAATGTAAAATGGGCGCATAAAATTACATCTCAAACTGTAGGTAAACCCTTAACAGAGTTTATTGAAGATGCTAAAAATAGTCCTATTATGAAACAGCTTCTTTTAAACTTTAGACACGATACCTTTAGAAGAATATTTAGCGCTAGATCAGAAAAGATAGATGTAGCAAATATGACATTTAGTAGAGATGCAGACAAAACTAGTAACACTTATGCAGTCTTTGTTAAGAAAGCTTTACAGAAATTAGAGTACGGTAAAGAAGGAGATACTTTTCTAAAAAGATTTTTTAATCCTAATTTAAAACTTACAGAAGAAAATGATTTAGCTGTATGGTCTTTATTAGCTAGAGGAGATACGTTAGATAAATATATGACAGTTACTCCTGTAGATATAAACAAACCTTTACATTCTGTAAATACAAAAACACTTCAACCTATTCATTCTCCTGCACAGGCTTCTGGAATACCTAAAAGAAACAGATTATCTAAAGAAGAGTTTCAGTTTTTAAGGCAATATAATGCAAATCAATTAGAAGCCGCTGCTAAAATTAGATACTTTTTAAAACAGGCGCATAAAGAGGCGAGTAATATTGATGCTGTAGATCCTAAAACAGGACTACTTATTAAAGAAGCGCCAGTATATGCAGGAGGAAAAATAGTACAAATACCTCTTATATCTATAAAAGAAACTAATCCTGAACGCTATGCTAGGATTAAAAAACAACAAAAAAGTGAAAATCCTTTTAGTACTAATAAACAAATAGATGAAACACAAATAGAGAAAGTAGTTCCTTTTTCTTTATTTGAAACAGGACAACAATTAGATAACTATTTACCAAGAAAATATATTGGTAAAGTTATGAAAGAAAAAGAAGATATATTTGTTCCTGCATTAGCTAAAACAAGTCACGCTTTGCCTAAAAGTCAACCTAAAATAGAAGAAAAAATATTAGTAGAGTCAGTACAAAAACATATAGGAACAGCAGGTAGAGAAAGAAAATATATCCCTGATCCTAGTACTGGAGAAAAAGTTAAAGTTTATAAAAATGAACTAACTGAAGATCAAGAATACTTTTTTAATTTAAAGACTAAAAATCTTCCTCATATTAAAGAGCGAGTAGCTAGAGGAGAAAATATAGACGATATAGATGCTGAATTTTTATTTAAACGATATGATAGTTTTGAAGATATGGCTATTGCTGATATTAACAGAACATTAAAAGGAGATCTTGACTTAGATAAATTAAATGCTAATCAATGGAATAAAATTACAGAAATGGCTAGTGAATATAAAGCACAAGCCTTGTTTGATGATTTTCTTCAAAAAGAAACTACGCCTATATACCGAAAAACTTTAAACGATTTTTACGCGGAAAATAAAATAGGCAAAACAGAATTTTTAAATCCTAGAATATGGAACGAGCTTGATGATAAGTTTTTAATAGATAATGGTTTTATACAAACAGATGCAGCGGCTATTTTAGAAGATTATGCGTGGAAATTAGGACATAAAATAAACGAAGAAAAATATTTTGGATATGGCAATAATTATGTATTTAGATATTTAGAACCTATTAGAGAAGAATTAATTGAAAAAGGATATGATCCAGTAAAAGCAAAAGAATTAACTGAAAAACTTTTACAAGCTAGAGATTACGCAACAGGCGGTAGATATGCTAATACAGATTTATCTGATCTACAAAAAGGACTTTATGATGGTATTAAAGTTTCTCAAATATTAGCTCATCTTCCTCTTGCTACTTTATCAAGTATTACAGAACCTCTTATTGCATTAGGGCGTTCAGACTTAGTAGATACTCCTGCTTTTGTTAAAGAGTTTAGTAAAGGAATAGGTAAGTCTACTAAGAAAAGCGCACAAAGATTTTATAATCACATGCAGGCTGCAAGAGGAAAAGAAGTTAAAGGCTTTAAAGACTTGTCAGATGAAGATTGGTTAGATGCCTATCGAGCAGGTGTAGCTACTGAACAAGCTATGATGACTAAAATTGAAGGCATGTTTGCTGAAGGTATGCAAACAGGTAAAGCTAAAAATATTATAAACGCTTTCTTTAATATAAACTTTCTACAGCAATGGACACAAGGAGTACAGCTAGGCGCTTTTAATTATGCTAAAGAAAGAAGCATAAGAATACTAGGAGAACTAGCAGAAGATAAAAACGTATATGGAATACAGTTAACTAGAAATTCTAGAAATCGTAGAGCAGAACAGTTAAGAGAAATAGGAATAGAGCCTAAACAAGGTGTGGCCGCATACCGTAGAGCCGTAGATAAAGACGGAGTATTTAATAAAGAATCTTTTAAAGAAGATTCATTTTATGATACTGAATTTACATCGGCTGCAGCTTTATTCTCTAAAGAGATTATATTAAACCCTAGTGCTGCAGAACTAAATAAACCTATGTGGTTTAATCAGCCCGGAACAGGAATTTTAGTACAGTTCGCAGGCTATCCTACAGCATTTAATAATACAGTTCTTAAAGGTTTTGCTAGAGATGTAATAAGACATCCAATGTCTAATGCTCCTAAAGTAATTGCTGCTTCTGGTATGATGGCGGGTACTGCTACAATAATGAACTGGTTAAGAAGTGGAGGTGAAAGCCTAAAAAATAGAAAAGATTCTGAAATTATTATTCAGTCTTTTGAAAGGCCGGGATTATTAGGATGGCTTCAATATCCTTTAAGATACTATGAAGGTACTCAATATGGTGCAGGATTTATTGGTTCTGGTTTAAAATCTGTATCAGGGCCGTTTGTGGGAGATGTTGTAGATGGTATAGCATATAGACAGCCTTGGTTTTTAGTAGCAGGAGCTAACTTGCCCGGATATGGCGCATTAAGCCCGCAAGCAAAAAGAGATTTTAAAGATATGTTAAGGCGTATTTTTGACAAAAAAGAATCTGATCCTAGATTTAGAAGAGCTAAAGGAGGTGAAGTAATAGGTGTTCCTAATGTAAAAGAAGAGCCTGATGAACTTAAAATGCGAGGACTTCCTTATAGTTATAGCGAGTTAGCGGGCCATTTATTCCAAGATGAGGAAGAACGAGGAGCTTTTGCAGAAGGAGGAAAAGCTTCTATTACAGAAACAGATGAAATGTATAGTTATCTTACTAAAGATGAAGATACTTACAATATACAGTTAAATAAAAATCCTATTAATATCTACGCAGAAGAAGAGTTACCTGATTTAGAAGTAAAAGAAACATACTTCACAGGCTTTAAAGGCAATACAGTTTCTGATAGATTAAATAGCGTAAGACAATCTACTACTATAGGTCTTCCTGTAACTACAGATAAAGCTAAAGCCAGAGGTGTAGTACGCGCAGCAGGTAAAATTAAATTTAATAATGTATTAAAGCTTGATATAGGCACGGCTACTCCTGATGCAGTACAAGCAGAGATTAATAATAACATAGATAGTATTATTAAGATTGATGATAAAGTATTAGGTAAAGAAATTATCAAAGCTACTAATGATAACTTAGCCCTTAGAGATGCTGTTCTTAATAAAGATCCTGATAGAACTCCTGAAAAAGAAGCTGTCATTGCTAAGAATAAAAGTTTCTTAGTAAGACATCAGTTACTTAAACTAGGCTACGATGCTTTAGAGACTAACGAGGGCTATACGCTCCTTAGAGAAAACCAATTCTTAGCTACAGATATTATGGAAAGAGGTTTTAAAGGGGGAGGATTAGCTTCTACATTAAACAGAAGGCAACAGTATGGTGTTGGCGGTATTGCTTCTAAGTTAGCACAAAGATTACTTAAAAAACAAACTGCAAAAAAAATAGAAACACCTTTTGAAAAAGTAACTCCAGAAAACTATAAATCTCTTTTTGGAGGCTCTCACGTTGATGCAAATTATCTTGCTTATCCTAAATATGCTGCATTTAAAGGTAAAAAAATAGATATAGTTGATATGACACCTGATGAATATATAAAAGAATCAGCAAAACTTTTTAGAAGAACTACACCTAAAAGTTTAGAAAAAGGTAGAATAGAAAATATTGAAGGATACGGCGGGCAAGAACTTATTGATAAAATAAAAAATAGTATGAAACAAATAATGGAAGGTAAAAAAGTAAAACTTGGTAACGATGAGTATGATAGTTTTGCTCCTGTTGCATTATATGCTAACAAACAACAAGAAGGTTTACATAGAGCAATAGCAGCAAAACAATTAGGTATTAAAAAAATACCTGTTATTGTTGAAAAAAATATAAAAAAAGTAGATCAAGGTATAGGTTATAATTATTTCAAAGAAGCGGATAGAGTTGAGTATAACAAAAATGATTTAGGATATTATTCAAAAGTTCCTGCAGGTTCTTCTTCAGATGATTTAACAAGAAGTTTTTTAAAGGATTTTGGAATAGACGATTTAAGATTAGATGGGTATAACAAACCTCCAAAAGGCAGTACAGAAAATTTTTTTATTGATAAAGGAAATAATAAATATGTTTTATTTATATATGATGGAAGAAAACATAGGCAGAAAACATTAAACAATCCTACTGTTGAAGAACTAAGAAATTACTTTGGATATTCTAAGGGCGGATTAGTATCTACATTAAATAGAAGACAGGAAATGTTTTTAGGTGGTCTTATAGATAGAGTTAAAGGACTTTTAGGTGCGCTTAAAAGAAGAGCTATAGGTACATACAATAGAACTCAAACAAAAATAGAAGACATACAAAAACAAGCTGCATTAATTGGCGGTCCCGGACAAGCTGTGTCTAGGTCTTTAATAACTAAAGGAAAAGAAGTATTACCTGAATTATTTAAAAATAAATTAATACAAAGTGAAAGTTCTGGAAATTATCAAGCTACAAAAGTAGCTCCAAAAAATCAAAATTTATATGTAGGAGCTTATCAATTTGGTGACGCTAGATTAAAAGATTATAGAAGAGATACTAAAGAACAATTTACTATGGATGAGTTTAAAGAAAGTAGAGAATTACAAGATAAAGTATTTGATTGGCATATTAATGATATTAGAAAAGGAATTAAAAGAAATAAACTAGATCAATATATAGGACAAAGAATTAAAAATATTCCTATTACAGAACCGGGAATGGTAGCTGCAGCTCACTTAGGAGGCTTTACAGGTATGAAACAGTTTATTACACTTTTAGGAGAACCTTATTATGATGAAGAGTATTGGAAAAAACATCAAAAACTAAAGCCTTCTGATGCAGATGATGGAGTAACTTATCTGTCTGATTATTTAGATAAATTTAAAGATACTAGATTTGAAAGAGAAGAGTACAATCAAGGGGGAGAGACTCTTACATTTAATCAACAATACCATTTAGAAACAATAAAACAAAAAAGAGCTATGAGAAATTCTGAAGGACAAACAGTAACTGTTAGAGCAGAAGGGTTTGAAAAAGATGGAATAGTTTATAATTTACCTACTTATGACAGGCGCGGGGGAATAATAGCCAATCCTTTAGAATTTTTTAAAGAAGATATTAAATCAGGTAGAATACAAGGATACGCAGCAGATAAAGAAACGTATTCTCAGGATAAGAATAATATGCACTTACATCCTGCAAATATAGCAGCCAATAAAGAACATAAGATGATGGAAAAAGAAGTTCCTGAAGAAGTAATAATGTATGAAGAAAAATAATGACTAGCGATATGTTTTCAAATGATATACTTATAATGTACCACGAAGATGATTTAGACAGGGGGTATCGCATAGATTGTAAGATGCGAACTAAACAGGACTTGGCTTGGTTAAAGCGAGATGAGTTTAGAAAGGTCTACGAAGAGCTTTTAGAAGCTCATTTAAAAGGTATGCCAGAGTTACCTTTAGAATTAGCTATGGCTTCTGTAGATCAAATACTAGAAGGTAATATACGATTCAATCCTGATGAACTAAACAGAGAGAAATAATATGAAATTTAAACTAATAAAAAACATTATAGGCGCAGTAGCTCCAACAATCGGTACAGCTCTTGGTGGCCCGATGGGTAATATGGCAGCTAATATGATTGCTGAAACTTTAGGGTGTGAGCCTACACCTAAAAAGATAGAGCAAGCAGTACAGGCAGCAACTCCTGAACAACTGGCAGAACTCAAAAAGATTGACGCAGACTTTGAAGTTAAGATGAAGGAACTAGATGTAGATCTTTATGCTCTAGAGACTAAAGATATTCAGGATGCGCGAGGTAAATTTTCTAAAGATTGGACATCTAGAATTATGGGCTTAACTGTAGTTGGTGGATTTATGGGGTATATCTTTCTAATCACGCTCCAACCTCCAGAGCAGAACAGCGAAGCGTTGATCAACTTAGTTCTAGGTTATCTTGGCGGTCTTGCAAGTGCTATTATATCTTTTTACTTTGGAGCGAGTAACAGTACTAAAGATGATAAGTAATGGAGAGCATAACAACATTAATAGGTGAGCTTGGATTGCCTGTAGCAGGCGGTCTTGTTATGGCTTACTTTATTTTTCTTGTTATGCAACAGCTTATGGATGGTCTTGTAGGAGAAATACAAACTGTTCAGGCTATATCTAAAATGCTCATTACCAGAGCAGCAACTATGAATAATGATATGATAAGAATAGACACTAGTGTTTCTAGTGCGTTAAATCTTTCACCTGATTTAGAGCGTATAGCAAGAGCAGAAAACTTTGTAGAAGATGGAAAGATAGACGCTAGGAGAGACTAATGGATATTGTTCAGGTAGTTTCTGAGTTTGGTTTTCCAGTAGTAATGGTCGTAGGGTTAGGATACTTTGTATACTTTGTATGGCAAACAATAACTAATAAGATTGATCCTGCTGTACAGGAAATGAAGATAACTATTATAAGACTTACAGATCAGTTACGTTTACTTGATCAAGATATGATTAGATTACAACAGAAAGTTAATACAGTACTTGAACTTAAAGAAGAGAATAGATTAGTAGATGATACGCAGATTAAAAAAAATACTTGAAGACATATCAGTAAATACTATTATTACTTTAGTTTTTATATTTAATTTTATTATATTGTTTGCTCTTTTGTTTTATGCTCCTGTAGCAAAAGCCGATGAACTTATTTATAGATTTAAAAGTCCTAGTTTTTCTGGAGTAAATACTAGCAGTCATTATCTTACTATAGAAAACCAAGAGGCTACTAGAAAACAAGCAATCAAGGATGAGATAGAAGCATATCAAGATGAGTTAGCTAGAGAAGCAGACAACACTACACTTGCAAGGTTTATAAGAAACTTAGAAAGCAGAATCTATGCACAACTGTCACGACAAATGGTAGAACAACTGTTCGGAGAGACACCACAAACATCAGGTTCACTTGAGCTAGAGGGAAACACTATTGAATACAAAGTTGAAAATGAGCTTATCACTCTTACGATTACAGATGAAACTGGCGGTACAACTAGCATTACTGTTCCTATCGGTAGCTTTACTTTCTAGTTGTGCTTCTAGAGATTTATTAAACGGAAGCGGGCTACCTAATATTGTAATAAAAAGTTCTTCTATATTAGAACTACAGTCTGAAGAATTAAGACAACTTCCTTCAGCAAAAAGAAAACCAGTAATAGCTATATATCCTAATAGCTTTAGAGACCACACAGGGCAACGAAAGTCTAACGGATCTTTTGCTTTGTTCTCTACAGCTATTACACAAGCACCAGAAGCTTTTCTTATTAGGGCTTTGAAACACGCAGCAAACGGAGAGTTCTTTCAAATAGCAGAACGTGTAGGGCTTGAGAGTTTAACTAAAGAAAGACAACTTATACGCAGTACAAGGGAATCTTTTGAAGAGGACAGCAGCGTCAAACCTCTTTTACTGGCAGGGTTATTGGTTCAAGGCGGTGTACTGAGCTATGATTCTAACGTAAAATCTGGTGGAACAGGCGCAAGACTGTTAGGAGTAGGAAGCTCTAAACAGTACAGAGAAGATCTAATTACTATATCATTGAGATTAGTTTCTGTCTCAACAGGAGAGGTACTGATAGAAATATTAGTATCTAAAACAGTTACATCAGCAGGTCTTTCGCAGGATGTCTTTAGATTTTTAGACGAAGGGCAAAGACTTATTGAGGTAGAAGGAGGAGTTGCAGAGAACGAAAGTACCTCTATAGCTCTACAACGTGCAATAGAAGAAGGTGTTTTAGAAATAATTAAAACAGGAATAACCAGGGGGTATTGGGAATATGAAGAAACTAATTAGCTTATTGTTGCTTATGTCTTATAGCGTAGTAGCTGATGATAACGAAATCTATGTAGATCAAGTAGGTGCTACAGCAAATATAGATCTTGAGCAATTAGGAAGCGGTAACATAATAGGCGGGCTATTATCAACACACGGATCTATGACTCCGTTCGACCTTGATGGTACTACTATGACTCTTGATGTGAATCAGATAGGTAATAATAATAAGATGTTAGGTGACATTAACTCAGATACTTTTACTGGTATCTTTGATTTTGATGGAGATACAAACTCGTATACTATTCAAGTTGATCCTACAAATACTTATTCAGCAGATAACTCGAATGTAAACGTAGATGTTGATGGTAGTACAAATACATTCACGCTTGATCTGGCTACTAATAGTTTATCTAGTGGAGCAGATATAGACACGATAGTACAAGGAGATTCAAACACTCTTAATATTGATTTGGATGTAGACTCAGCTACGAACTATATAGATCTTGATGGTGATAGTAACACAGTTAATTATGATGGAGATGGATATGCAGGAGGTTACTTCAAACTTGAACACGATGGTAACTCAAGGTCGTTTACTGTTGATCAGCAGTCTACTTTGGATAATGATTGGCTGCGCGTTACCTCTACTGGAAATAACGGAACGGTATGCGTTAATCAAGACGATCAAGGCACAAGCGTTGGATGTTGATATAGGAAGTATTACAGAACTAAACGGAAACACCAGAGTAGTAAGAGACAAAGTATACGAGAGTTCAATAGACTTCTCTCTTAACTCTATGGATAAACTAGAGACTGCAAAGGGCAGGATGGGTGTTACGTTTAGAGATGATACAACAATACGTTTAACAGAACACAGCAATGTTATTATTGACGAGTTTGTATTTGATCCTGATCCAAGTAAGTCTAGTATGGCTCTTAACTTTGTTAAAGGCACGGGCCGTTTCATATCCAGTAAGAAGCCACGCATACCTAAAGATAATATTAAGATTCGTACCCAAGCAGCAACGATTGGAATAAGAGGTACGGACTTCACAATAACTGTAAAAGAAACTGGTGAAGCTCTGGTGATACTTTTACCTGATGAGTTTGGTAACTCAAGTGGTGAAATAACGGTAGATACTGCTTTAGGTCGGGTAGTTCTTACTAAACCTTATGAAGCTACTACAGTTTATAACTTTGAAACTGCTCCTACTCCTGCTGTAATACTAGACCTTACTATAGATATGATAGACAATATGCTTATAGTTACTCCTCCACAAAGAGAAGAACAGGAAGCAGATGATAACAATGCAGTAGCCGATAACATACTTGATATAGACTTGTTAGAGTTTAACGATCTAGATGAAGACCAACTACAGGAAAACGAATTAGAATACACAGAGCTTGATATAGATTATCTGGCAGGTAATTTCCTTGAAGATCTTTTAGATATAATCCAGGATGTTGATGAGCTTGGTAAAGCTGAGAAAGCTTTATCTGCTGATGGGGTAAAAGGAACAACAGTAGGATACGATAGCAGTACACAGATAAGCACGTTCGTAACTGACACGCATCTAAAGTTTCTAAGAGCTATAGAAGATACATTAGAAATGAAAGTAGATAAGTCAGGATCTTACAATATAACAATAGAACAAGAAGGGAAAGTAAATCGGATTACTACCAACGGAGGAAGTAACTCTAATATTACTATTAAGCAAGGCAGTTAATTATTTTTTACGTTTAGTATACGCTTCGTTTTCTTTTGTAGTAGGATCGTCAGCAATATATCTTCCTTTATTATCTCTAGCTCTAACTGTTTCAAAATCTTTTTCACTTGTACCGTTTAAAAAATGTTTAAATTTATTCCACCAACTCATAGTATTTCCTTTATGTTATTCGAGCGTTTAAATCCGCTTCTATTTTATTATGTACTGCGTCTAATTCAGTTGACGCACTTCGCAGTACGGACTGTAACAGGCTAAATTCTTCTTTACTTAAAAACTTTTTTAGCTTTTTAATATCTGTAGATATTCTTTCTGTTATTAACTGTCCTTGTTTGTTAAACAAAACTGTATAAGCTAATAGTTTTGCTTCTTCCCTTTTTATTCTTGGCATTAAATTATCTCACAAGTGCCTGCACTACAGGCTAGTTCTTTAGTATTCTCTGTATTATCTTCAGTTTCATATTCAGTAATCTTTGACCAATCAACAACATCCGTTGTTTTCTTTAGCCATTTTCTATACTCATTATAAGTTATCTCCTGATAGGGAGCTTGCTTGTATGAGTGATCTGAGTATGGAAGGAAGGAGATACCTGATATATCATTAAAGTTTTTATATACCCAAGCACCTACATCTAACCACTCGTCTTCTTTAACTGAGATAGTTACAGAGGGTTTATGTTCACACCATTTATCTTGATAGTCTTTCCAGATTCCTAAGTGTTCAGTAGCTGACAAGTCCTTTCTAGTCAACGCACCTTTAGGACTCTTCATTGGAAAGTAAAAGACATAAGTGTGTTCTGGTTTAGTAAGATCATCTTCGTGATACACTCCTGCATCGACCATAAGTTTAGCTAGGGGATCTTTCTTATCTGCTCTTACTGTACGAAGGTAGTATGGGCTATGTCTAGTGTGAATACCAGAGGCACTATTGACCAGTTGGCTAACTGTTCCACTAGGTTTCACACAGGTTATCGCTGCGGATTGGGGTATACCTAGTTTCTTAGCCCATACTTTATTCATATCAATAGATATATTTTTTAATTTATCTAAATCTATTTTACCGTTTATCATATTAGTGTTATCCATTATCCCTGTAAGAGATACACCAAGTAAAGATTCTTCTTGCGTATTGTGTTTCCATTTGCTAGTTAAGTATCTAAAGTTTGTAAGCGTAGCTTGAAACGTACCAAGAAGTGTAGCAGCTTTTACTTTAGCTATTAAAGTATCTTCATTATCGTCAGGTCTTACAACAACCTCAGTTAAATTACAGAACTGTTTGTTGCGTAGGATAATTTCACTACAAGGATTACATCCAAAGTCTTTATAATCTTCTCTCCTACCGTTCTTAGAAGCCTGTTTTTCTGCAGCTTGTCTATTAAATATACCACGCTCACCGCTCTTAGATTCATAAAGAGATAACCATTCACGCATAAACGCACCTGGTTCTGCAACGTCTGTATAGGCTACAGAGTTATTAGACAAGGCTCTCTGCTGATTATCTTCCCACCAAGCACCTGACTTAGCATTGCGCATACGGCTGTCTGAGAGGTTGCTGAGAGAGATTAAAGCACTTCTGCGTACTCCTCCAACGACTACCACTTCTGCGACCTTACACATCAAATCGTGGCAGTCTATAGATACAAGCTTACGCTGTCCTTTTGTAATAGCATCACGGAATATGTTGATAGTAAAATCAAATAATTCTTCAAGAGGAGCAGGGCCACTTGCTCTGCCTCCAAAGGTTTTAAGTCTAGCACCGTAAGGTCTAATGTTAGACACATCCCACGTAGGAACTTGTCCTGCATAAAGTAAAGATAACAATTCTTTGTAGGCTTTTGCCCATCCTATTTTAGAATCAGCTACTTTAATAACTGTATCTGTAGGAAATAAATCTTCTGGTAGATCTGGCAACTCATTTATATACTGACGTTCAACACTAAAACCTACGCCTGTACCACACATAAGTATGTAAAGTGTTTCATCAAATGATCGAACATTATCCACAGCTACATAGCTACAGTTAAATCCTGCCACGTTATCTTTTTCTAATGCTGTACCTGCAGACATTAATGCTCTCATACTAGGCATAATGTTTAGATACAGTACAGCTTTCTCTAAGTACTTTCTAGTCTCATCAAACTGTGACTTACTTAAGTTGTGGTTTTCTTTAAGATGTGCTTCAAAGAAATCAAAGTATCGAGCTACTGTTTCTTCCCACGCTTCTCTACGTTTTTTTTCTTCATTCCACCTAGCATATCTACTAAGATGTATAAACTGCTGATAGTTAGTAGGTAGTTGTATATTCATAGTACAAAAGCCTCTGCAAACTGTGTTTCTGCAAGCTGTGTTGTTATTAATAAGAATGTTATAGAAGATAACATAAGAAATATAACAGGCATAAGAGAATCCCAAAGCTCTACTTCTATTTCTAATGTTCCGTCTGTTCCATTAGCCATCACTTGTAAAACAAGATAAATAAAACATATTAAACTTTGTGTTAGTGCAAGCCCTGCTAATATTATTGCGGCTCGTATATCTGCAGTCCACATAAAGTATGTTCCTATACCCATCCCAAAAAAAGGTATCATATATAGTAATCTACCTAGCATTTGTTTTATCCTCTACCCATAAGTGTATAGCTATAATAGCGTAGTGTATAATCTTTAATAAGTCACCTTGATTTTTATAATCTCCAGTAACAGGATCAGGTTTCTTACCATAACGCATAGCATACTTTATAATATTACCCATACAAAAACCATCTCCGTGTCCTGCATCAATAATCATATCTGTTGCTTGATATTTTCCACTAGCATAATGTTTTTCATATGTTTTATCTACATATCTTTTTATTTGTTCTATTGTATTTTCTTCGTTGAATTTATAATCAACCATTATTTAAACTCCTCTGGTAAAGTTTCTTCTGTGTACCACTTAAAATTATTTGCTTCTGCCCATTCAGCGTGTGTTCTTTTAGTACCGTCTTTTCTCTTAGTAGCTCCTGGCATAGGAGAAAAAGGTTTCTGAAAAAGGAAGACAAGTTCCATTGTATCAGGTAAAGACTCTCTAATCCAGATGTACTTACTGTATTCTGCGTGATCCCAAAATCTTCCCTTTGCTTCTATAATAATTTTATCTTTAACAAAGTCTGGTTCATACTTTCTTTTAATAATATATTCAATATAATCAGAATGATGATCCCAACTTTTTAATACACCTATATGTAATGTATGTTCCCATTTACTATCGTATCCTTTAGGTACTCCTTTTTCTTTTGGCCTAGCTTTTCTTGGTTTTCTTCTAGCCATTACTTAACACTTGAATCGTGATTCTTAACAAGTTGCCAGTATGTAAGAATACTATTAAACATAGCTACGTGTTTAGAATGAGATTCTTTATCCCATATAAAAAATTTAATTGTTTCTATATTTTCCCTATCAATAAATATAGATATTCTTTCAGGATCTTTAGACTCACATCCTTGTGCATAAGCTGAAAGTTGTATACCGTGATCATCGAATACTAATTTAGTAGGCTCTTTATCTTCAATGTTGCTTTTAGTTTTAAAGTCTATAAAGATTCCTGATTTAGAATATAGATCTATCTTACCTCCGTATCCTTCTTTAGCACAAAAAGATCCTTCTGCTATCCATTCTTCATCAGGATAATTTTCATCTAACCACTTCTTAATTATCTTATAAGGTTTAGATTTAGATCCTCCTAAGAATCCTTTCTCAATCATAGCGTGTATCTTTGTTCCTTCTTTTGCTGCGTTCAAACCAATACTCTTAGCATCGTTCTTACACCTATAAAGAAAAGCACTAAAGGTTTCGTCTTCTAATTGTTTTAAAGTAATAGCAGATTTTAAAGCCTGATCTATCTTCCAATTCTCTAAAGAAGGTTTAGCTATCATTCCCATTATAGTAGTAACAGAAGGTACTAAATCTAAATTTCTTGCATCCCTTAAATTTGTATTTCTTTCTTTGCCGTTTGCTCCAATTATTGTGTACATCGGCTCACCGTCTTGAGTGTACCAATGTCCTGATTCAGATTTAAATTTACTAAAAGTATCTTTTGGTTTCATAATTTTTCTTTGTGTTTATTTAAATAAGTTATAACTCTATCCAAAGTTTCTGTATTATCTTCAAATCTTCCTAAAGCATTATTACAGTTATTACATATCCATCCTCTAAACGTACTAGTAGAATGATCGTGATCTAATACCCAAACAGATTTGTCTTGCCATCTGCCGTATTCTTTTAATTCTTCTTCTATCTTATCACAACAAGGACAAGAATAGTTAGGATCAAGAGGTTTAGGATACTGTTGTTTTAATTCTTTTACTACTCTAGTATGAATAGCTGTGCAATCTCTACATATAGATCTTCTTGAAGTTCCTACAGTTTCTCTAAAAGGAAACTCAGAAGTCTCTTTATAAGTATTACATTTAATACACACGTGACCATTACTATCTTCTTCTTCTTCTTTCTTTTCTTCTTCAAAAAGATGTAATTGATTAGTGTGTTTCACTCCAATCCTTTCCTATCTTATATTCACCATCTAAAGGACAATTAAGATTTAAAACATTTTGTGTATCTCTTATAGCTTTAACTCCTAGTTTACCTACTGTCTCTGCCTGGTCTTCGATTACTTCTATCTGCCATTCATCGTGTACATTAGCTACAAACTTTGCGTTTAACTTTAATTCTTTTATTTGATTGTATAATAAAACAAGCGCAGTCTTCATAATGATTGCGCCTCCTCCTTGCAATAAAGTATTTAAAGATGAGTAAACTTTTCTTATGTGTATTACTCTACCGTCTAATGCTTTAAGGTACTTTCTTGTTTGTGCCGCTCTTTCAACAGAAGTTGTAAGATTTCCAAGCGAGGGTAGATTGCGGATAAAACTAGATCTAAGTGTTGCACCTGCTTTAGAATTTCCTCCAACCACGCTTCCAATTTTAGCATCTCCTGCTCCGTAGATGAGAGCATAGATGAAAGTTTTCGCCTGACTTCGTGATCCAAGTCCAGCAAGGCTTTGATTTGTTGTGTGTATATCTCCGTTGACAATTTCATTTATGTATTCCTCATTTTTCATATAGTGTGCCAGTACTCTAAGTTCAAGACCAGACGCATCAATTCCTACTAACTTGTATCCTTCTGGTACTGTCCAACATTCTCTACACTCTTTACCATAGGGCTTATGAGAGCTTGGTGTCTGTGCTACGTTTGGACTTCGATGTGTCATTCTTCCTGTGATAGCTCCGTTAGGTATAACAAAACCGTGTACTCTACTATCTTTAGATAACTCTAACCAAGACGATACTTGTGCTACTCTTTTTTGTAGCATCATAAACTCTGCAATAAGCGTAGCTTCTGGTATGTCTTTAACTTTCTCTAGTGTATTTTCATCTACAATAGGCTGACCAGTAGGAGTAAATTTATTAGGTTTCCAACCAAAGTCTATCAAGTATTCACCAATCTGTTTCCTACTGGCTAAGTTAAACTCTGTCCACTTTTGCCTCATAAAAGGTTCAGCAGAAGAGTTAGGATGTAATGTATCCTGATATACTTGTTTATACTCTTCATCAGTAAGACCACGTTTAGATAATGTACCGTCTTTCTTTATATAAGGAGTAACTAATCTATCGTCTACCCATTTAGGTTTAAAAGTTTCGTGTACTTTCTTTTCTATCTCTGCCATTTTAGAATTAAGTTTTGCAGCAAGCATAGTAGCTTTTTGTTCATCTAACATAAATCCATTAATCTCTTGTTCTTTCATTATCTTAGCAACAGAATGTTCAAGATCAACAGACTCTTGACTAAAGTTTTCTACTTGTTCAAGAAGTTTATAATAGACATCTGCATTTAACTCTACATCCTGTATGCAGTACTTTCCCATTTCCTCAGTATAATTTTCCCAACTGTCAGGTTGTTGTGCTTTTCTTTTATCAGCTTCATTAGGATAAAGAATGTATCCCCAATTCTCTAAGCTATGGCCACCAGTAAGAACAGGATTAACTAAGCGAGAAACAACAAGCGTATCTTCAATGTGATTGGTAAGGTTAAGATTAAAATGTTTTTTAAGAACAGGAATATCAAAGCCTATGATGTTGTGTCCAATGAGAACATCTGCACTTTCAATTAAGTCTGCACCTTCTTGAAGTTTATCAGGAGGGAACAAGTAAGTTCCCCCTCCGATAACTTTAGCAACGATACAATGTATTACGTTACCTTCAAGACCTTCTGTTTCTATATCAAATATTACCTTCTTAAAACGGTAATGTGCTATCTTGTTGGGGAGAGAAATCAGAGTCTGTTTCATATAGTCTTCCTGTATTAGAGTTATATTTAAGGCAACAAGCTAATCCAGTATCCCCTGTATATCTAGATTTTAAAACTCTTACCTTTGTTGTGTTTGCTTCTTCTATATCATCTGCCTGTTGGTTTCTTTCTAATGCAATTACACAATCAGAAAGTTGTGATATTCCTTGTGAGCCTTTTAGGTGAGAGAGGGATACTTCGATACCCTGTTCGTGTCCTTTTTCTCCTGCTGCTCTTCTTAGATGTGAAACAAGTATCATACCTACTCCTGTTTCTTCTACTAAAGATCTTAAACGATTCATTAAATTATCAATGCCTCTTCTTTCATCGCCTTCTGTCATTACATTTACTAACATATGTAAGTGATCTACAACTACCCATTCACATTGACATCCAACTATAATGTATCGTAACTTAGAAAAGATTTCATCTATGTTTGTTGCTCCGTGATGAGCGTGTATAAATACCCTACCATCTTCTATAACATTGTCAAACATTTGTTCTAGTTGTTCATTAGAATACTTAGATCTTTTCTCTGATAAATAAATTCTATCATTAGCTTCGATAGATACTATTCCGTCTGCAGTTCTAAGCCAGTTCTCTTCTAGAGCAATAATACCTACTTTATCTGTAGTGTTTTTAATAAGCCAATGTTCTAGTTCTCTAGTGACACTTGACTTACCTAAACCAGTACCGCCAGTAAGAGTAACTAACTCTCCTTTGCGCATACCATATAGTTTTTTATTCAAACCTTCCCACGGATAAGGAATACTTTCTTTGTCTTCACGTTGTAACCAATCATTCTTTTTGCTTGATAACTCAAGGATACCTGATGGTGTATATGTTTTAGATTCCCACCAGGCTTTAGTAAACTCTTCAAACTTACCTTGCTTGAGCATATCATTAGCATCTTTAAAGCCTGTAGGAAAAGACATAATCTTAGTTTTGTTTGGTTTTAGTATTCGAGCTACTTGTCTTGCTGCTTTTTGTCCTGCATCATCATTATCAAATGCAAGTACTACATTCTCATAAGCTTCTACAAACTCTATGCTTTCTCTGATATCTTTTACAGCAGAGGAGCATCCTCTTTTAAGAGATACTACTGCCCACTTGCCTCCAAACATTTGATGTATGGCCATAGCATCGCACTCACCTTCGGTAATAGTTAAGTACTTACCGCCTGTGTTTCGATATAGTTGTTCTCCAAATAATCCTGTGCCTTCAAAGTTACCACCTGAATAAAACTTCTTCGTATCTACTTCTCTTGTTTTAGTAGCAGATACTTCGTTGTTATTATAGTAAGGGTATACGTGTTTGTTAGGACTAGATAAAACTCCAAAAGTTTTAGCTGTTTTAAGACTAATCTTTCTATCTTCGAGAGCGTTGTAAGATCCTTTATACGAATGTAAAAAAGAATTTCTATCTGTAGGTAAGGTGCTTACTGGAGGTGTGTAGTTAGTATTGCTTGGCGATGTTCGCTTGTTACATCCAAAACAAAAGGTGTGTCCATCGTCATATAAACTGTTGTTATCTTTACTACCGCAAGAGGCGCACGGAATATGTTTTATAAATTTGCTTTCTGATCTTGTATTCATTCTTGTTCCCCAATATTTTAAGAAAGTCTAGACACCTCATAACAACAAGAGGTTGAAGGAGATTCAGCTATAAGGTGTCTAGTATTAACGCTTTATTTGTTTGCTTTTACTTCTTCTTTGTTATAGCTTCCTCCTTTTTATTTTCAACTGTTTTATCTTTTTGATAATCTAGAATAAGTTCATTACGATAAGCAGTCATAAGTATATCTTTTTCTTGTACTTGCTGTGCTAAAATATTTCTATCGTTTTGTAAACTTTGTAATCTAACAACAAGATGTTTAGCATTTTCTGATAATTCATCAGCGTTTATTTTTACACCTTCAATAGTAATTGAAGCTTGGTTTTCTTCTGTCATTAGAAATCGCCTTCATCATACATACCAGATCCATCTGGCTCGATGTATTCTTTAAGTTCCAATAGCTGTATAGCTTTTAAGTCTCTTCCTTTTCCAGACTTATCACGATACTGCCAAGCGTACTCGCCATACTGTACTTTAACAAGAGAGCCATTACCAATTTTAGGTAACGTATCTACGCGTTGACGCTCCTCGTTAATAAGAACAGGTCGTGCATTTTGCCCTCCACCTTTCTTATCTACGTTTCTTTTAAAGTTTACAAATCTTCCGTAATCTTTTTCTTTTACAGGATGTCCACGCTGTTCAAAGTCAGCTAGAGTTTCATCATCTAATACAAGATTAACTTCCCACTTGTGATCAAAAGTAGTATTAGGTGTTGTTACACTTGCGTAATAGGCTCGACCTGTAACTTCGCCAATACCGCTTGCAGGATTAAAATTATTATCTGCCATTTTTTTTTACCTCGTTTATGTTACATTTAAATTGAAAGACATTTCACAATCAGTTTGTAATACATCTTTAGGTACAAATTTTAACTTAGATACATAAGAATGTACAGCACTTTTTAATCTTGAAGGTGCGTTATTTGAATTGACATTAAAGATTTCTGCTGTGCCTTCTTTGTTGACATTGAATAAAACTTCAAGACTGTATGTACCTTTGCGTCTAACTCTATTTACTGCTTTCTGTATAACTGTAGTTTTATTTTGTGATCCTAACTCTAATTCAAAAGCACAGCTTTCTTCTCTGTAGGTTTCTATAGCTCCTCTAATATCTTCTAATGCTTTAGGTACAGGTATAGGTACAGGCTCTTCGATAACATCTTTTACTAAAGAGTCTTGAATTATCTGTAGTTCTTGTAAGATATAACTTACTTGCTCCTGTAAAGACTGATCGTTTGTTTGCCCTTGAGTTGCTATCTCGTTCAATCGTTCCATATCAATATTTAATTGAGTAACAAATGCCTGAACACTTTTCTTAGACATCTTAACTTCATACTCAATAAATCTTTTGTTATCTTCTATTGATATATAAGCGTTCCGTAGTTCATTACTTGAGATTGCTTGTGCTGTTTTAACTTTGATTTCCTCTAAGGACTTTTCTATATCGTTCAACATTGCATTAGAAGAGCGGATAACTGTTTCGTTACTATCAAGTCTATTTAGAATGTGCTTGCTAAAAAGATTTGCTCCAAAGCCTACAATTATAAGTGTTACTATTACTGTTAAAAAATGATTTCTCATATTACCTCCTTTGTTAAATGTTCCAGTTTAACTTCCCTTTATTTTTTACTCTCCAATCTTCATAGTGCTGACTTAGTTCAGCAAAAGAAGTTATATGAGGATACTTTTTTAAGTATTTCATAATCCATTTGGGAGTCATAAAAGATAAATACATAGTTCGATTAGCCATATAATAATCCTGGGTAGGGGCTAATTGAGCTATGTTATCTATAGAGACCTGTGCTGCCTCTTCTTCGTTTAACAGAGTCTTTAGCCATTCTACTTGTAATGGCTTTATTCTCTTTCTTAATGCTTTAATTTTCTTTGCGTTCAATTATATTCTCCATATCTCTATAGGGATTTTAAAGAAGTAATAGAGGGATGTCAAATCCCCCATATTACAATTCCTAAAACCAAGACTAACCAAATAAATAAAGGTAAAGCTTTTATTAGATTGTCTTTATCTCTCATAGATATACACATCATATCTAACTGCGTCTTCGAGTCTACATTCGCGCCAGTTTATATGCCCATTAGAGCTTGTGTACTTGTGTAGATTAGGATTACTTTCTCCAAATCTTCCGTGTAATTTTACATAAAGTTTCTTGCTAAGATATTTATTAATAAACTTAACAGCGTTCCTAACTCCTTCAAGTTTATATTCCTGTAACGTATCTCCTTTATGAACAGTCATTACATATCTGTTTGTTCTTTTCTTCTTCATTTTATTTTGCTCCTTCTAGTAAGTTCATTTAGTATTTTAGTTTTAAGTTTAGGTTTAGTTCTTTCTTGGTTATAAAGTTCTACTAGTTCATTTTTAGATACTCCTTTAATATAGTAATGTTTAATCGTAGTCTTTTTAGTTTGTCTATCATAGCTTTTGCTACTGGGTTTTAATTTCGTTGGCATCTTTATCTCCACTTAAAGCCTTCTTCATCTTTGCATACTCACGTTCAATCTCTTCTGCATCTGCATAGCTAGGCGGAATATCTGTAACACCTTTTAAAGTTTCACACTCCAAGTGAAACTCTATTAGCTGTGATACATTTTCCATAGCTTCGGAAAGTCCAGTTGCTTTTCGTAATCCAAAAGGTACTGAACATTCTAACTTAGTCAAAGCCATTTCGATTTGTAATAGTTTAGTTAGTGTTTGCATTAATCCCAACCTTCAATATCTTTTTTCAATTCCTGGAATAGAGGTTCTCTCAAGTCTTTAAGTAACTCCATAGAGTTTTCAAGTTCTGCTACTGGCATTTCGTTTACATCATTCTCAATAGCCCATAGCGTTCCTTTAATTGCTCCATAGATGTAGTCTATCTTTTCTATTTCATTCATCAGAAACCTCCTCTACTATTTCACAACACTCCGCGTCTCCGTAATCACAGATACTATTTTCAAATTCTTCTATAGCTTCTTCCTCTGTCTCTGCTTCAACATAACAGATAGATGTTGTAGTTATTTTAAAATTTTTCATCATTAATCTCCTCCAGTATTTTTATTATTTTATCTAGCATTTTTTGCTGTTCTCTAATCATATCATATAAATCTTCATTTGTTTGCATCAGTCACCTCCGTTCAATCAAGTAATACCATATACGCATCTGGCTCATTTGTAATAAACCAATCTAAACCTTTGCGCATAGTAGCGTAGTCATTAATCCACTCAGCACCTATAATAGTATCGTAAACTGCAACAGCATCAGGTGATATAGTAACTTTTTCACCAGTAAATCTATTGGCTACTTCAACAGGGCCTACATCTACTACTCTACAGTCAAACGGTAATTTACGTTGTGTCATTCTCTATCTCCTCTGCTTCTATATCTTCTTCGTCATAAGAGAATTCCCAATCTTGTTCTTCGAGATACCCCTTTTCTTCAGCGTCTTCCCAGTTTTCTGCTTCTACAAAACACTCCTCTACTGTGACAGTTCTTCTTTCCAATTTATATTCTTTTAATTTACTCATCTGTATACTCCTTTAGTTCATTAGCTAATCCAGTTAATCTATCTGAAATCCAGTATAGACTTTTTTTATTTTTATTTTTTTCTTCTTTACATAAAACTTTAAATGCTCTAATGAAATGAACAATATCCATATCAAGTATATTTATATTGCCTTCACTTGATGATTCATATTCAAAAGATTCTTGTATATCCCAAGGTGCTTTTCTTTTTTCACACATTTGGTTTATCTCTAATAGTTTTTTAAGTTTCATTTGTACTCCTTAGTGTTGTTAAAAATTCTGGGTAGTTTTGATTGTATAACCTTAACTTGAATTACCAATGTATCCGACTATATAGCAGACTACCAACTGCTAGTATGTTTACCTCAACAATGTCAACGAACAGGAAGTGCATTGTATTCTTCCGTATCCTTTTGGTAAACTCTCCTCTCATAAAGCTACTCCGTCTGCGTTGTAAGACCAAGTAATCTTTTCGCTTTCTTCTTTGTGTCTTATACCTTTTAAGATATGAGCGACCACATCTACAGTCCACCCATTGCCTAACATTTTATATCTCTGAGTATTCGATACTCCTTCTGTATATCCATCGGGTACTGTTTGTAATCTCTCACACTCAAGAGGTGTTAGTTTTCTCCAAGTCAACTCATCAACAATTACTTTAGGTTCTCTATGACCACCGCCCATTGTTGTAAGTGTTGGTGCTTTGTCTTTAGGACTATAAACTCTTTTGATTATGTCGTGTCCTTTCAAGTCTGCTTCGCCTACTTGGATACACCCACTAACAACTACATTATCTTTTTGAACAGTAGTAAGTGAGTTTGTTTTATTATCAGGTCGGAGTTCTAATTGTTGTTTAATCTTTCCGTCTTTGTCATAGCGCCCACGAATAGCACCGCCTTTATTATTGAATACTAATTGTCTTCTGTGTTTCTCAAAGTAACTTTTAAGATTCCCACCCTTAAAGTAATTAGCATCAAGGCAATGTGATTTCTCTCTGTCTGTTACTCCGTCCTCTAGAATATCAGCAAGTACAATTCCTTTATCGTGAGGAATACTAAAAGGAATATTAGTCCAATATAATCTGTGTCGATTCTGTGCGCTTACTAAGTTTGAATTGATTGCTATTGGTTCAACTCCAAGATACTCACTTATAATATCTTGGCTTTCTTTTTTCATTCGGACATTCTCAAGTAAGAAATATTTTGGCTTGAGAATTTTTAAGACTCTAACAAATTCAAAGAACAATTTACTTCTAGGATCATCAAAGTTTAAACCCTTGCCAGCAAAACTAAATCCTTGACAAGGGCTACCACCCATAACTAAATCAATTCCTACTTCATCTCTGATAATTTCTAATCTCCAATCTTCGAGCTTAGTTATATCTCCCATATGTAATGTGAATGGGAAGTTCTTTGTTGTTACTTTGATTGCCCACTTATCTATTTCGCTTGCGTGATAAGTTCCTACTGGTACTTGTGCTTTTTGTAGTGCCAACTGACCGCAAGACATACCATCAAATAATGAGAATACATTTATAGGTTTCATTATATCTCCTTTAAATTATCAATAGTTATATCTTCGGTTAAATATTCTAATGGTTTTAATCTACCTTCAAAATGAAATTGCTTTGTCGTTCCATCTTCGTTTAGTAAATCGTTACCATCTTCATCAGTAACATAAAATGTTAAGGTATGAACACATACATATTGCTCTTTAGATATATCCATTATCTTAACTCCAACATTGAGAATGGTACTCTGTAAGTACCTAAGTCTTTAGCTATTTTTGAGTGAGTATTCATAATTTTTATTTGTTGTATGGTATTAATAAGTTCGTTGTATTCTTCTGATGTGAAATTGGATTTATAAAGTGCCGTTTTAAGTTCTGATAGTTCCATTGTGTATTACTCCTCTTCTATTGGTTTTATTTGAAATGCCCAAGCCCAATGACCATTATCTAAATCAATTATCTGGTTGCGTTCTTCTATATGCCACCAACCAATCTCGCCTACTGTCACTCCGTCTTTACTTCCGTTAGAATAATTAACCTGTATGCCGTTTACTGTTGCTTCTTTGTATGCTTCCATACCAAAGCCACCACTCCATAACACCTTATCTCCGACTCTTAATGTATCACTTATAGGTTTCATACTTACTCTCCCCACTTTGCGACATATTCGCTATCTGTCATATTAGAATTATTGTAATCTTCTTTCTTGAGTAATCTTTTCAATCTTCCTTCTATGTAATTCAACAATCCCGCTTTTTGCTCTCTGGGTAATTCCTTTGCTTCAATGAGGTCAAAAAATAGCTGTTGTAAAGAGTCAAAGCCTAACTCTCTTAGTTTTCTTTTAAAACTTTCTTTAACAATGTATTTCGTTTCCATATTTATCTTAACTCCAACATTGAGAAAGGTACTCTGTAGCTACCTTCGTTTTCTATATCAACAACTGCTTTCTTAATTGCAATTTTAGTAACAACTCCTTTAGAGCGTTTAGTTTTCTGAACAACCCATACATCATCACCAACACTTATTTTTGCTTTAGCGTTCATCGTTTGTGTTTCTCGTATGATATCGATTAATCCGTTGTATTCTTCTGATGTGAAATTGGATTTGTAAATTGCCATTCTAAGTTCTGATAGTTCCATTGTGTATTACTCCTCTTGTTATTGTTCTTTAATTTTAATTGAATTTGTGACTGAGTGCAAATATATTTGTCGTTCAATCATTCGTTCAACCGCGTTCAATCCTGTTCTTCCAAGTCCTTCCAAGTATCGTTTCGGTCATTATAAAAATAGAATCCAAAACATTTGTTTCCTTTTTCATCTTTATAATTAGCTGTGAATTGTATACTTAGTAAACTCTCAACAGTTCCTTTAAAAAAAGATTTTCCATCAGGATGTGTAACTAAAACTTTGTTTGTCTTGGGTTTTTTCATTGCGATAATTCCTTTGTTTTTAATAATGTTTTTATGCGTTGTCCGTGCGAAGGATAAACAACAACTTTGATTTTCTTATCCCAACAATGTCGGCAAGATTTACATTGCCCTTCTTGGTCTTGTGCGTTGCATTTCGTAAATGATTTTGGCAAAGATTTGATATGGAAGTTTGGCGCAATAGTGCTTGTGTTTTTTCCTCTGACTGTGTGACCTACTACAGAATCAGAAGAGAATCTTACAACTACATTTGGCAAAGAGTTCAATCGTTCAATCACGCTTGAAAACTTTTGGAATTTATATTGCCTTGTTGGAATCCAATGTCTGCAATGCGGTGTTGATTTACATATCTGATATATTTTCTCAGCTAATTTTAAATGGTACAAATCACCAGAATCAAACCAACGAAAATATCTGCAGTTCAAGTCTATATATTCTATCATTTCATCCGCAAAGTTTTTTCTCTTCCAATCTTGTTGATTATGTTGTCGTACCTTTTTAACATTTGAGAATCTATAATTCCCTTCTCTAGCATAGCAACCCTGACAAGCATCAACATAGTTTCCAGAGTCATCGAAGGAAGCAGGACAACTTCCTCCCTCGCTTGGGTGTCCTGCCTGAGTAGACCAAGAAAAAACACTACCCATTTTTTTGGTGTTAGATATTTTAATCATTTAATCCGCCTTGCTCATAAATTGTCTGAGCCATTTCAAAAACGAATCTGTCATATTTTTCGGGGTTAGTTTTCATTAGTTCGGGAAAGGCAAGCTCACAAATATCTATTGCTTTATCAATACAAGCATCTGCAAACATTTCATTACAATCATCTATTGTATACATTTTTTTTATCTCCTTTATTAGTAACTGTACAATTCATTTTTATAATAATATTTCTCGCACTCTTCGCATACCCAAGTTTCATATAGATAGCCAAGTTCTGGTTCTGGTTCAAAGTACAGCAATTCTCTGCCACACTCGCACTCAGCAATAAATTCTAATGATTCGCTCATTATTCAACTCCTCTGTTTAAGTTATTAAATTCATAATCATACGCAAGCATTATATCTTCCCAATGATCTGCCCAATGTTCTCCATAAACTGCTTGCATAAAAGTAATTGCTTTATCATATCCAAGGCGATTAACATATTTATAGAAGCGATTAAGCAAGAAATGAAACGGAGTTTTCTCTAGTGTAAATTTAGAATTGGAGTTCATCAAGTCCTCCTTCATCGCAATCTGATTGGTGTTGTTGCTCTTGTTGTTGCTTTAATAATTCCTGTTCTTTTGCCATCAATCTTTGGGCTGTTGCAATATCTAAAATGGTGGCTTTAACCTCTTCTGAAAAATCGTATTTTTTCATTTTATAATCTTCCTGTGTTGTTAAAAGATACATTTTTAATTTTGATTTCTTTCTTGGTTTCTTTATGATAAAAATAATCTATAAGCCCACCAGAATTAATATAAACTAATTTCTTTCTGTCGTGTCCTTGTCTTTGGGCGTTATCAAATACTCTCTTGATGTTTGCTTTTTTGTGTCGTGCTTCTTGCTTTTCTATTTCCAAGGCGGATTTGGGTTCATTTTTATGCTCCTCTATATTTGTTTTACGCATATTGTTTTACTCCTAAAATTATGTAACCTCTATATATAAATATACCTGAATGTTGACCGAATCACAAACAATATATCAATTATTTGCCTAGGCCTAATGCACACCCCAGGGGCAGAGT